>RRZU011897938.1_pt1 | contig 40262 bp, 32 predicted proteins | sample 2165561 | NCBI WGS metagenome assembly RRZU01 (sample SAMN10456909, study PRJNA506462) | wastewater metagenome | isolation source: wastewater sludge | place: USA: Moscow, Idaho | reverse complement strand
TTAGCTATTAAGTTGATACCATTTAGTGCGACTTTATCTCCAAAATGAAGTTGTATATTTTGAAACTCTATAGAGTTGATTGAAGGTGATAGTTCTTTTTCACCAGATTTAATATCAGGGAATTTAGCAAAAAGGTCATTGATTCTTTCATTTGCCGCTATCGCATCTTGGAGCTTATTATAAAGTGAAGAGAGACTTTTAATTGGTGTATAGAGCATAAAAAGTGCCGTCATAAAACTAAAAAAAGTTCCAACCGTCATCTCACCTTTGATAACTTGATGCCCACCAATAGTAATAACAATAGCAACGGCAATAGCTCCTAAAATCTCCATTATAGGAGAAACTAATTCATTTGTTTTTACAGCTTTTATACTGATATTAAACGATTCAAGATTGTGTTTTTTAAATTTATCAGTTTCGAAATCTTCTGTTCCATTTGCTTTAATAATCTCAATATTATTGAATGTTTCACTTAAATTTGAGGTAATATCACTATTTTTTTCTTGAGAGAGAAATGAAAGTCTTTTCATTTTTTTATCAAGTTTTGATAATGGATAGACAACAAGGGGAAGCACTACAAGTCCATAAAATGCTAATTCTGGGCTTTGATAAATAACAACAAAGATTAAAGAAACTATAGTTAATGACTCTTGAATAATTTTAGCAATCTGATTTGATACTGCTCCTTGAATACGATTGATATCATTTGTTACTCTACTGATAAGTTCTCCACCATGTTTTGCATTGAAAAAAGCAAGATCAAGTTTTAAGATATGTGCTAAGAGTTTATCTCTAATAATTCTTATTATATCCCCACCGATATAGGAGATGTAATATGCTTGGATATATCTTCCAAAACCTTTTGCAGCATATAAAGCAATAACCAAAAATGGTATGACGCTTAACATAAATTCATTTTTATTGATAAAAATTTCATCAAGCAGTGGCTTAATAACATAAGCAGTTCCACTTGTTCCGATGGCTACTAAGAGAATCCCTATAATTGTATAAAAAAATTGTTTTTTATAATTTTTATAATATGGAGCATATTGTTTGATAAATTCTATCATTGTTTTTTCCCTCGTAAAATTTCATTGTAAAAAAATCTAAATCCGAACTCTTTAATTGTTAAAAAGAAGAGGACAAAGCCTGTCATTGTAGAACTAAATGCTAGTCCAGCTGCACCAAAAGGAGCTATAAGAATCAAAGAAAAGATGATATTAAATAACAAAGATTTAGCTGATATTTTAGCAGTTATAATTTGTTTTTGTTCTGAATAGAGCCAAAGAGAAAAAATCTTCGCTAATCCAAATGGGAGGAGTCCTATGAGATACATTGCTAAAATAAGAGCAGTTTCTTTTGTATCATGACTATCAAATGCTCCTCTTTCAAATAAAAGCCAAATAATCTCTTGATTAAATACGATTCCTATAGTTGTTGAAATTGATAATAAACCTAATAAAAACCAAAATGATTTTCGTAATAATCGAAGCGCTTGTGTTTGTTGATTATTTTTTATAGCTTTTGCAATAGCTGGAAATAGGGCAATAGAGGTAGCAATTGCAAAAAGAGCCAAAGGAAGCTGAAAAATTCTGTTTGCATAATACAAATAACTAATGCTTCCTGTAACTAAAAAAGAAGCGAGTGCCGTATCTATAAATGCTGCAATATGTGCTGTTGATGAGCCCAATATTGCTGGGAAAAATGTTTTATAAAAACCTTCAGTTAGTTTAGATTTTGTTTTAATCACACTTTGATTAAAACAAAAAAATTTATTTAATTTTCTATTTCTAATTGAAATAATATGAGTAAGTAGCTGGAGAAGTCCACCAAATAAAACCCCAAAACTTAGATAATAAACAATTTCACTTTCATGAAGACCTTGAGCCAAAAGTAAAGAGATAATCATAGCAATATTTAAAAGTGCCGTAGAATAGGCTGTTGTAGCAAAATGATTTTTATATTGCAAAATAGCACCAAGAAAAGTGACGCTAAAAATTAGAGGGAGATAATAGAAATTAATTGCCACTAAAGGAGCAGCTAAATCAAGTGTTTTTTCATCAAAGCCAATTGCAATAACCGCTGCGATACCTTTCGCAAAAAGGGTGACAAGAAAAGATAAAATCATTAAAAGAAAAATAAGTTGTGTAAAAATAATAGTTGAAAATCTTACTTTAAATTTACTTCTTGAAAATGCTGGGATAAAAGCTTGTGTAAAAGCACCCTCTGCAAAGATAGTTCTAAAGAGATTTGGAATCTTGAAGGCTATAAAAAATATATCACTGTAGAGATTTGCACCTAAAATATTTGCTGTCATCATATCTCTCAAGAATCCTAAAATTCTTGAGACTAAAATTCCTGCACTATTAGTAAATATATTTTTAATCATTTAATAGTGTGTTTTATTGCATATCCTCTCATAAAAGGTGGAACATCATAATAGTTTGGATCATTTGATAAATCATGTTTTATCTGTATGTTTGGCTTTTCAGAATCTTCTTCTTCATCGCCATCATCTTCTGTTTGTGTTTCAAATCCAGTTGCAACAATTGTAATCTTTACTTCATCTTTAGCTAAAGAATCATCAGTAGTTGTACCAAAAATGATATCAGCATTTGTATCAATTGTATCGTTGATATTTTCCATAATTTCAGTTACAGAAAAAAGTGATAAATTTTTATTAAAAGTCCAATGAATCATAATCCCTTTTGCACTTTCAAGTGATACTTCATCCAAAAGAGGAGATTTGATAGCGTTTTCTATAGCATCTCTTGCTGCATTTTCCCCTTTTCCTTTTCCTATCCCCATAAGAGCCATACCACGATGTTGCATAATACTTTTAACATCAGCAAAGTCACCATTGATATCGCTACTTCCTGATTTTAAAATAACTTCACTCCTACCATTAACTGCTTGATACAAAATATTATCAACCATTCTAAAGGCATCTTTCATCCCAACATCAGCATCACTAATCTCTTTAAGCCTATCATTTTTAATTACAATAATAGAATCACTATATTTTTTTAGCTCTTCAAGACCAATATTTGCTAAAGCAGTTCTTCTTTTTCCTTCCCATTTAAATGGTTTTGTTACAACTGAAACAGTGAGGGCTTTTATCTCTTTTGCAGCTTTTGCTACAATTGCAGCAGCACCAGTTCCAGTCCCTCCACCAAGTCCAGCAGCAATAAAAACAATGTCAGAACCAGCGAGTGCTTCTTTAATATTTTCATAACTTTCAAGTGCGGAATCTCTTCCAATATCAGGCTTCATCCCAGCGCCAAGTCCTTTTGTAAGTTCAGCACCAAGCTGAATTTTCATAGGAGCATCAGAAACTCTTAAAGCTTGTAAATCTGTATTAGAAACGATTAAATCTATTCTATGGATACCTTCATGAATCATATGGTTAACCATATTACATCCACCACCTCCAACTCCTATAACAGCTATTTTAGCTACATTATCAGGTAATGTAGTTGTTGGTTTTCCTTCGATTATTGTTGGTTGAAATAAACTTTCATTACTCATAATATTTATATCCATTCTGAAATTTTTTTAATTAATTTTGAAAAAGGAGAAGGTGTTTCACCTTCTGGTTTTGGTGGTACAACTGGTGCTGTATAACTACTTTGTGGTCTACTATTATTGTTCATTGGTGTTTCATTTACCCTTGTTTCTCTTATCATAGTTTCCTCAGGAGGTGTTACGACTCTTCTTTTTTTCTCTCGAAGATTTTTATTTGAATCTAATTCAAGAGCTGGGTCAGTATCAAGTGCATAAATGATAAGCCCCGCTAAGGCACTTAATGTTGAATCATTAAAATTTACATACCCATTTTGAATATTTTTGGGATTTTTTATCTGGATATGCACTCCTTGATATACCTCCCTTGCTAAAAGTTCGATACCTGGTATTTTAGACATACCACCTGTCAAAATAATTGTGTTTACACTATTATAAAGACCACTATTGAGAAGTTTTTGTTGTACTAAAATAAGAATCTCTTCAATTCTAGCATGTGTAATTTTTTGGATATAATCCAAAGAGACTTCTTCATTTATCGATTCATTACCTAATAATGGTATTTTAATTTTTTCTGATGGATGATTATCTGCATCTGCAATAGGGATAAGCGAAGCATATCTTTTTTTAATATCATCTGCACTGTTAAGCGGGGTTTTTAATATCATCGAGATATCATTTGTTAAATGATCTCCACCAATTGGAACTACATCGTTAAAAGTCATTGATTTATTTTGAAATACAGCAAATTCTGAAGTACTTCCACCAAGGTCAACAACCATGCTACCTAGTTTTTTGTTGTCACTATCAAGGGTTGCAATTGAAGTTGCATAAGGAGTCAAAACATAGTTAATATCTTCTAGATTTGCTTTTTTAAGAGCATTTCGTACATTAATAAGTGCTGTTTTTTTTGCCATAATAATATTAGCATACACTTCAAGTCTTGAACCATTGATATTAAGTGGGTTCTCAATAGAATTATTGTCATCAACTGTAAAATAGAGTGGAATTACATGAATTGCCTCATAATCAGGTGAGATTTGTACTTCATATAATGCTCTTGTCAAAACAAGTTTAATATCATTTGAAGTGATATGCCCACTAGGAATATTTGTAGCACCTTTGCTTCTAATGCTTCTTGTATTCATACCAGAAATAGTTACATAAGTTTCATCTATCTCTACATCGCAACTACTTCTTGAGAGTAATACGGCATCTTTAATTGCATTTGAAGCTAAATCAATATCAACAATATTTCCTTTGTTTATACCACCACTTTGCACTTTCCCAACACCCAAAATATTTATCTTATCATTTAAATCATTTCGAGCAACAATAGAGACTACTTGTGTAGTTCCAATATCTAAAGCTAAAATTGTTTTATCTATTTTATTCACTTTTTTGTTTCACTTCCATATTTGATTTTACTGTGTATTCTGTTTTTAATTTATCTAAGAGTGACATTATAATCTCTTCATTTTTAATTTTTTCTATACTTTGAGTCAAAGATTGCATTTTTACAACGTCACTATTTGCAATTCTTGAACTTTCTATTTTAAATACTATCACTTTATTGTCAAAAGATGTAGCATTTATAATTGATGTTGAAGTGGTAATATCTTGAACAAGCTTTTCAACTTCCTCAGCTGTTAAAGAGTTAATCGTTGGCATCTTTTCTTTATTTATAAATCCGATATTCGTTCCACTGAAGTTCTTCATTAAAGCATTTTTCTTTTCATCAAGTCTTTGCTTTATTATATTTTTTAAAAAGTCATTTTTGACAAAATTTGAAGCTTGTTCAAAAGATAATGAAGTTGGAGCAATTTTTTCTAACATTTTAACAATTACAAATTCATTTCCAATTTGAATTGGTTTTAAAAGTTCACCATTCTTAAGTGCAATAATACTAGCTAAATCTTTTCCAAAAAAAGTTGATTTTTCATCAATTAATTCTTCACTTGTAAAATTCTCTTTATTGTTTTTCAGAGCTAGATATTTTTTAAGAGCATTATTTTTAGCTTGCTTAAGATCACCTTCTATCTTGAGTTTTTCTATGTTAACTTTATATTTTGCAACTGTTTTATAGTTGTTTTTATTTTTTTCCCAAAAGTCTTTTAATTCTTTATCAGTAAAGCTTTTATCAACGCTATTGCTATCAATGATATTAATAGAGACTTCATCCTCACTAAAATAGATGTCTCCTAGTGTTTTCATCTCCTTAGTACTGAGATTAGAATTAAAAATAGAAATAGTTTTATAGAAAACGATATCATTTTTCATAGCATTTTCAAAATCAGTTGGATTTGTTCTATTTTGTTGCAGTATTTTGATATAGGTATCTTTATCAAATTTACCATTTTTTGTAAATGCTTCATACTTGACTAATTCTTTCGCTACCTCTTCATCTGTTGCTACAATTCCATATTTTTGAGCCAAATTTAATATCAGATATTTTTGTACTAAGTTATTATAAGCTTGTTGTTCTAAATTGAATTGAGTAGCCATCTCTTGAGTAAAATTTCCACCAAACATTTGTTGATATTGTCCATACATCATATCATATTCTTTTTGCATCTCTTTTAGATCTATATCTAAATTTCCAACAGTAGCAACTGTGCCACCATTTTTACCATAGCTATAACTTCCCCATCCAACAAATCCAGCACCAACAAATGCTATTGTACTTATCCAAATGGTTATGACTAGCCATTTTTTGTGTTTTTGCATCCAACTTATCATATTTTGTAACCTTGTTCTTCTGATTGTGTCTTTTTATTGTTCTACCAATAAATTAGTGGGGGATTTTACCCAAAGTTTTATCAAAAGCTATTTAAGATATTGGAATTTATTGTTTTTTGATATACATTTTATAATCTTTATCGCTATTGATAAGAATTTGTGGTTTGGATTTGTAGTTACTTAAAATACCACTTTCTAAAATAAAGTAAACACCATTCTTTGGTTTTTGCAACTCTTTTTTAAAATAAAGTTTTATTTTTTGTTTACCAACTTTAGTATTATAGTGAAGATAATGATTATGGTATATACCTTTTAAATTTATTATTACTTCATTTTGATATTTCGGATTATACAAATCAATAATAGCCCCGTTTAGATAGTAGTTTTTAATATTTGAAACTTTTGTTTTTTTTGTAATAATTTTGAGTTCTTTTATCTCTTTTGCACCAAAATACTGATCAATTTCATTAATTTCCATATCATAAACAAATCCAATTTCCAATTCATTTTCACTATTATAATATTGAATTGAACGGTCATTATTTGCCCCTTTTAAAATAGCTAATTTACCAGTTTTATAAGTTACTAAAACATTTGAAAGCAAAAGGGGCTCGTTTAAAGTTGAGATAGTGTACAAATCTTTAATAGAAACAATATCTTTAGTAGATTGATTTTTTTGTAATTGATTTGAAACTATTGTATTTGCGGTTGTAAATTTTGCAACAACAGGGAGATGATCTGAAAAACCTTCTTTATTTTTTTCATCCCATCTATTGATTTTTCCTTTTGGATTTAAAAGATACGAAGGTTTAAAAACTCTAAAGCTATTATTAAGATATGATATCCCTTGATTATCAAAAAGATTTTTAGAAAGAAGTATATTATCAGGTGTTCCATTTTCTCCACGAAATTTTATGCTAAATCTTTCTTGCTGTGGAAGCTCTAACCATGGATTAAAATGGACAATTTCTAAGTAGTTTAAAATAGAATTTTTCTCCACATAATTTCCCTCGATTACAGTATTTAGAATATGATTAATTCCTGTAATACCTGAAGTATCATTGAGTGTATTTTCATATTTAAAAGTGATAAATTCATCATAATTTGAATTCAAATCCCCAACAATCACATAATCATCATTTGCACCTTTTTGTTTTAGATGATTTAATAAAGCAAGGGCATACTTAACTCTTTTACTTTCTGTTGTCCTTTTTGAACGCCAATGATTTGCATAGACAACAAATCTTTTATTATCTATATTAAAGGTTGCTTTTAAAATATTTCTTTCTAAATCAGCTTTTGGATCAACATCAATCACTTCTTTAGCAACTATTGGATATTTACTTATAACAGCTAAGCCTATAGCTGATTTTGGTTTTTTATCAAAAATAAAATATTTATATCCAAGTTTTTGTGTTAAAAGCAAGAGGGTATTTTTATTTTCAATCTCTTCTAATACAAGAATATCAGCATTAAGGTGATTGATAACTTTTTCTATATTAGTAAATTTTGTTGTAAATGCTTTTTTATTCCAAGTTTGAGAATAGGGGATATACTCCTCATACTCTGTACCATCTTTTTCTAGGTCAAAAAGGTTTTCTGGATTATAAGAAGCTACTGAAAATTCGAGTGATAATAACTCAAAAGAGAAGAAAAAGATGATACTAAAAAGTTTAATCATCTTCTTCACAAAAAATATTAATCATTTTTACAATGTTTATCAGGTGAAGTAAAATATGCCAACCATCTTAAAAAAAATAAAAAAACTAAAACACCACTAAAAATTAAAACATGAAAATTTGTACTACTAGCAAAAAGAGCATCAAAACTATTAATATCTTCATTATTTATCTTAACAACATTAACTATAAATTCTCGGAGTGCAAGAATAATAAAAGCATCAATTAAAAATCGTATTTTAATTCTTTGTTCTCTTATAAATCCAAGTACTGCTCGTACAATTTCTAATAAAATAATAAAATAAAGCATAGAAACAATAATATCAACCATACTATCCATCACAATTGCATAAATAAATAACACGCATGCTAGGATTATTTCTAGGTAGAATTTAATATTAAAAAAATCTACAAATTTTTGAGTAATTTTCTGCAATATCATCTATTGATTCCTTATAATTAAACTTTGTGGAAGATTGAAAAGATTGATTAACTCTTCCTCTTTTTCCCTTTGTTCTCCGTTATCTACCTCATGGTCATACCCTAAAATATGCAATGCTCCATGGATAAAAAGAAGAAGAAATTCTTCTTCAACTGTATGGTTATACTCTTTTGCATATTGATGAAGAAAATCCAAGGAGATAACAATTGAGCCGATAGGAGAATTGGGCATTTCAACATAGGGAAAACTTAAAACATCTGTTGGTTTATCTATTCCCCTTGTGGTAAGATTTATCTCATGAATTTCATCATTTGTTGTTAAAATAAGTTCAATTTCGCCTATCTTAAGATACTCAGCTACATCTCTTAGTATACTTATATCAATTTCATAATCGGTATTATTTTCAAAAATTATATTGAACAATGAGTAATTCCTAACTTATGCATCACTGCTTCACAAAATTCTCCAGCTTCCCTATGACAACCATCGGCACCAAATTCTACAGAAAAGTTTCCAGCGTGCTCATCAATATTTCGTCGAATAACACTAGGAAACATTTTCATCTCTTTTTCAACTTCTGAGATAACATCAGATATTTTATTTCGACTCTCATCATTATTAAACTCGATGCTCATTCGCATATATCCCTCTTCCATTTTTACATCAGCACACATATCTCGTCTCATAGCAACTCCTTAAAATTTGTCCCAAATTTGAAGGGACCTGTTATTGAATGTTTACTTTTTGTCTTCACTTCGTTCGTCACAAGACTACACTATGAAGACCGACTGAATAAAATTCAGTCTAAAGTAACAAATCCTAAAGAGAGAGATGAATCTCTCTTACTTTGCTTAATGCACCTTTGCTATATCTTCTCTTGTTTGTCTATCATTTTCATAGTTTACTATATGTTTAGAAAAAACCTCTAACCAATTCCAATACGATTGAATATGTTCATGATCAACTTTATCTTCAATTGTTCTTAATGTTTCTTCCCAACAACCAAGCCAAGAGATTCTTGCTTTATCTGGAATAGAAAATGGTTTATGTGTTTTAATTTGATCAAAATCACCACCATATTTAGAGATATATCTTTCATCGCCACCACACATCATCATAAAATAAGAACCATTTCTTTTTTTTATAAAAGCCAACTCTTCTTCATCTGTTGGAAAATAAAATGCAATATCACTATCTATAAGAATATTATAAAAATAATCAATCATATCTGTAAAACCTTGCGGTGTTAACTGTTCTAAAAACTCTTTGTTTGGTTTTTTAACCTCTGGCCTTTCACCTAATACAGCATTTGTATAATAATAATCTACCATCACTTCTCCTAAAATAATTCTATCATTTTTGAAACTTCATCAACTTCGAAACATTTTATACCAACTATCCCCTTAGGTTTTGTTGATATTATTGCTTTTTTTATTCCACATGATATCGCTTCTCTTAGTCTTGTTTCCATACTAAACACATCTTTTATCTCACCAGTTAAACTCACTTCTCCTATAAGAACACTCTCTCTTGAAATTGGACGATTTCTAAAACTACTGATGATAGAAGCGATTACTGCCAAATCACACGAGCTCTCTTTTATCTTTATTCCACCACTAATGTTAATGAAAACATCATAAGAATTAAGTGGAAGATCAAGTTTTTTTTCTAAAAGTGCAAGGAGCATATTAAGACGATTTGTATCAAATCCTGTTGCACTTCTTTTTGGATTTGGATTGTTGCTATGACTGACCAGTGCTTGAACTTCAAGTATTAAAGCTCGACTCCCCTCTGCCGTCACTGTTAGACAACTTCCGCTTTGCTCTTTTGATTTAGTGAAAAAACGATTTGAAATATTTTTTGCACTTTCAAGTCCGCTTGTTGTCATCTCAAAAATACCAATCTCACTTGTACTTCCAAAACGATTTTTAAATCCCCTAAGCATTCGTATCTCTTTTGATTGCTCCCCTTCAAAGTAAAGAACAGTATCCACCATGTGCTCTAATACTCGTGGACCTGCAATTGAGCCATCTTTTGTGATATGTCCGATGATAAACATCGCAATTTTAGATTCTTTTGCTTTTCTCATAAGTTCAAATGTAATTTCTCTTACCTGTGTAACACTACCAGGCGCAGAGGTAAGTTTATCAGAATAAATTGTTTGAATAGAGTCAATTATAACAGCTTCATAGGCTTCCCTGAGCATCTCATTCATGATAGCTTCAAGGGAAATTTCAGGAAGGAGATACAAATTTTCCTCATTTGCATCGAGTCTTGTTGCTCGTAATTTTATTTGTCCAGCTGATTCTTCCCCAGAAACATAAAGAACTTTTTTCCCACTTTTAGCTAAATTTCCACCAATTTTCAAAAGGAGGGTAGATTTTCCAACCCCTGGGCTTCCGCCGATTAAAGTTAAGCTTCCTGGAACTATCCCACCACCTAAAACAAGGTCAAACTCTACATTATTAGATGAAAATCGTACCAAATCATCTTCTTCTATCTCTGTGATTTTAGTCGCTTTTTGTTTTTCATTTGTAGTGGTTTGTTTTGAAAGATATTTTAAACTCTCTTGCTCGGCAGAACTTAACTCAACAAAACTATCCCAACCACCACAACTAGGACATTTCCCAAGCCACTTTAGGCTTTGCTCACCGCAATGTTGACACTCAAAAAGAGATTGTTTTTTCTTTGCCATAATTATTTTTCGATATAAAGTGGAGTAGGGCAATGTGCACCTAAATTGATGTCACTATCATCATAAGGATCAAGATGAATATTGATTATCCACTCTTTTGTAGTGTCAAGTTTCATAATCTTTTCTTCAATTCTATCACTTATTCTATGAGCTTCAAGAAGTGGAATTACACAATCAAAAACTAGATGAACATCCGCAAAATTTGTATTTCCTGCTGTTCTTGTTTTTAAAAAGTGATAGTCATTGATTTCATTTTCTTTTTCAGATTCTAGAATACCATTTATTTTTTCAATGATTTCATCATCCAATGCTCTATCCAAAAGTACAAGTACACCATCTTTGATAAGTTCATAAGCACTATAGATGATATAAATTGATATTCCACCACCTATAATAATATCAATCAGTTCATTATTCGTAAAATAAACACCAATCAAAGAGATAAGAACAGCAATGTTTGTAAAAACATCTGTTTTATAGTGTAAAGCATCTGCCTTGATAACCATATTATTTGTTTTTTTTGCAACATTATTAAGATATAAAACAAGTGAAGTTGTTATAACAAGTGAGATAATCATTACTATAATTGAAATATCAGCATATTTTGAAGTTTCACCTGTAATATATTTATCTATCGCTTGATAGAGTAAAAATAATCCAGAGATTGTGATGATTGTCCCTTCAATAACACTAGCGAGTGCTTCTATTTTACCTCGTCCATAATTAAAATATTGGTCTGCTGGTTTTTCAGAATTTGAAATAGCAAAATAATTAAAAATAGAAACAAAAAGATCAAGTACACTATCAACTGCGCTAGCAAGAACAGCAACTGAGCCACTCATTATACCAATGATAAGTTTAATAAGTGTGAGTATCCCAGCAACCGTACTTGAAACAATGGTTGCTTTTTTTTCAGGTGAAATTGAGGGGGTTATATTTAACATTTATATTTTTTTACAAATTTTTCTATTCTATTGATTCCATCAATAATAGTTGCTTCATCAGTTGCAAATGAAAATCTGAAATATCCATCTTGTCCAAATCCAAGCCCAGGAACAACTGCTACGCCAACATCCTCAAGGAGTTCTTTACAAAACTTCATACTATCAGGCTCCACCTCTTTAATATTTACATAAAGATAAAAAGCACCATTTGGTCTTACTACGCTTAGTCCGTCAATTGCATTAAACATATCACAAGCTAAATTTCTTCGTTTTTCAAACTGAACTCTCATCGCTTCAATATCATCATTCGCTTTTCCTCTAAGCGCAGTAATTGCAGCATATTGAGTGATTGAATTGATATTTGATGTGCTTTGACCTTGTAGTTTTATCATTGCTTGAACAAGCTCCTTATTTGGTGAAGCAAGATAACCAAATCTCCATCCAGTCATAGCTACTGATTTACTCAAACCATTTACTGTGATAGTTCTAGCAAACATATCTTCGCTAATACTTGCAGCTGCAGTAAATTCTAAATTATCATAAGTCAATTTTTCGTACATTTCATCACTCACAACTACAACTTTTGTATCTTTTAAAACTTCAGCTAAAGCAACAAGTTCCTCTTTTGTATAAACACTTCCAGTTGGATTTGATGGGCTTGTTAAAATTAACATTTTTGTTTTTGGAGTGATTGCATTTTTGAGTTGAGCTGGAGTAATTTTAAATCCACTTGCATCATCTGTTTCGATTGCAACAGGAACCCCACCACTATAAAGAGCAAGCTCTGGATAAGTTACCCAATAAGGTGCAGGGATAATCACTTCATCACCCTCATCAATAATAGCTTGGAAAATATTAAATAAACTGTGTTTTGCACCAACACTTACAATAATATCACTTGGCTTATAATCAAGATTATTTTCTACTTTGAGTTTATAAGCAACAGCTTCTCTAAGGTCGGCTGAACCAGAAACATCAGTATATTTTGTATAACCAGTATTTAATGCTTCGATTGCACTTTGTTTGATAATTTCAGGTGTATCAAAATCAGGTTCACCTGCACTAAAACTCACTACATCTTTACCGCTTTTCTTTAAATCCCTAGCTAGTGTAGCTATTGCTATTGTTAAAGATTCAGAAAGTGTGTCTATTCTTTTAGATAATTCAATTGTCATTTGTTTAATTCCTTCATTAAAATAATGTCGATTTTATAATAAAATTAATCAAAATCTTATTAAATCTTCGTTAACATCAGTCTCATTTTACCGATAGGGTAATAATATAAAAAGAATGAAAGTTGGAATAAATTGAAAAAAAATATTTTTTTATTAACTTTAATTATATCTATATTTGTTGGATGTGGATATAAAGCTGACCCTGTATATAGCCATGAAGAACAAAAGGGACAAAACAAATGATAATTTATGATTATGTCATTATTGGAACTGGGGTTGCTGGTTTAAATGCAGCAAGATTAATACCACATGACAAAAAAGTTTTAGTAGTTTGTAAACAGTCTCCTTGGGAATGTAATACATTTTGGGCTCAAGGTGGAATAGTTAGAGCTAGAGATGAAGAAGATATTCCCTCTCATGTTAAAGACACAATGGAAGCTGGGGCATATATGAATGATTTAAATGCTGTGCAACTACTTAGCAAAAAATCAATAGATGCTGTTGATAATTTAATCGTGAATGGATTTCAATTTGATAGAAATGATGCAGGAGAATTAGCTTTTACGAAAGAAGCAGCACACTCTAAAAATAGAATATTACATGCAGATGGAGATGCAACAGGTAGAGAGCTTCATATGTTTTTACTTGAAAATTGTCCGCATGAAGTTATGACGGCATCTATAGTTATAGATTTACTCATAAAGGATGATGTATGTTATGGAGTACATATCCTACAAAATGAAAAAGATAAAATTATTTATGCTCACAACACAATCATTGCAAGTGGTGGGGTTGGTTCAATCTATAGATACCATACAAACTCAATAACAATTGCAGGTGATGTGCAAGGAATTTGTGTAGAAAAAGGGATTAAACTTCGGGATATGGAGATGATACAATTTCATCCTACAGTTTTTGTTGATAGTCAAAATCCAAGAAAACAACTTTTAACAGAAGCATTAAGAGGGGAAGGTGCTATTATTGAAGATGAAAATGGGTATGCATTTCTTGGAGAGTACCACAAAGATAAAGAATTAGCCCCTAGAGATGTTGTAAGTCGTGCAATTTTTGATTATTCAAAAAAAACAGGTTCAAAAGTCTATATCTCATTTCACAATTTTGAAAAAAAAGATTTTAAAAAACGATTTCCAAATATCTACAAAGATTTAAGAGAGATTGGATTTGATTTACCTTATGAAAGAGTTCCTATTAGCCCAGCATTTCACTATAGTATGGGTGGAATTCAAGTTGATTTAAATTCTAAAGTTATTGGATTTAAAAATCTTTACGCAGTTGGGGAAGTTTCAAGCACAGGTGTCCATGGTGCGAATAGATTGGCTTCCAATTCATTACTTGAAGGATTAGTATTTTCCGAACTTGCTGTAAAAGAATCTGTAGCAAATAACTTTAAAATTGATGCAATTAAATATGATAAAGGGATACCATACTATATTTTGGAAAAACCAAAAGACAAAGCTATAAAAAATGCTTTACGAAATCTTATGTGGACAAATGTTGGTATTGTAAGAGTCCGACAAGATTTAATAGATAGTTTAGAAGAGGTTGAAGGGTATCTCAAAGAGGATGTGGGTAGACTTCTATATTTAAGGTTACTTACGGCAAAATCAATTATTAAAAGTGCAATAGAGAGAAAAGAATCTATTGGAGCTCATTTTATTAAGGAGAGGTAATGTTGAAAATATTGTTACTTTGTTTTGCAAGTGTATTTGCATTTGCGAGTGGTGGAGGAGAGGATGTTAAATTTCCAGATTTAACAATGACTTGGGTTGGGATTTTATCCCTTATTATATTTGTAGTTGGATATTATTTTATCGCTACTGAAGATAAATATCATGTTGATAAATCAAAACCAGCTTTATTTATTGGAACATTTATGTTTATATTAGCTGCTTTTTATTATGCAGTTAATGGACTTGATTTAAATTTAGTACATTGGGAAGCAAATCATCTAATTTTAGAGATAGCTGGGATTTTCTTCTTCTTGTTTGTCGCAATGACTTATATTGAGTCTTTGATTCATATGGGTGTTTTTGATAAATTAAAATATAACCTTGTATCAAAAGGATACACGTATAGAAAACTTTTCTGGGTGACTGGATTTTTAGCATTTTTTATCTCTCCTGTTGCAGATAACCTAACAACCGCACTTATTCTTGCAACAGTTCTTATCACAATTGATAAAACAAAAAAAGAATTTTTAGTACCAGGTGCTATTAATGTTGTTGTTGCTGCAAATGCGGGTGGTGCTTGGTCTCCATTTGGTGATATCACTACACTTATGGCTTGGACTGCAGGAAAAGGAACTTTTACAGATTTCTTATTTTTATTCCCGGCTTCATTTATAGGATATTTTGTAACAGCATTTTTACTTAGTCGTTATGTTCCTGATACTTTACCTGATTTTGATGTTACAACAGAAAAAGTTCCAGAAGTAATGCATGGTGCAAATACTGTTATTTGGCTAGGTGTTATCACTATTGCTTGTGCTGTTATTGGGCATCAAGTTTTACATCTTCCAGCTATGTGGGGTATGTTATTTGGTCTTGCACTTCTTAAACTCTATTCAGTTAGACTTAAAAAGAAGTATAACAGTGAGTTTAATGTTTTTCATTCAATGGCAAAAATTGAAAATAATACTTTGATGTTTTTCTTTGGTATTTTAGCCGCAGTTGGTGTTTTATATTTCCTTGGTTGGTTATCTTTAGCAGCTATCGTGTATGATCCAAGTGTTCTTGGTCCAACCTGGGCAAATATTGGTGTAGGATTCCTTTCAGCACTTGTAGATAATGTGCCTGTGATGAGTGCAATCTTAAAAGCAAACCCAGATATGGGACTTGATCAGTGGATGCTTGTAACTATGACAGCTGGAATTGGTGGAAGTTTAATCTCATTTGGAAGTGCAGCTGGTGTTGGTGTTATGGGAAAACTTCATGGAATTTATACTTTCTCAAGTCATATGAAACTTGCGTGGACTGTTTTTGTAGGCTATGTTGTTTCTGTGGCTATTTGGTATTTTCAATACGAAGTATTAGGTTTTTATCATATATGATAAAAAATAGTGAAGCGAGGGTATCCTCCTCGTTTTGTATTTTTAACTAGAGGTTTTATAGTTTCTATGAGATTTCTATTTAAAAATAAATTGTAAGGAAATATATGAAACATGTACCAATATTAGTTTTAGACTTTGGAAGTCAATATACTCAACTTATCTCAAAAAGATTGAGAAATAGTGGATTTTATTCTGAAATTGTCCCATATAATGAAAGTTTAGACAATATTAAAGCAAGAACTCCAAAAGGGATAGTGTTAAGTGGTGGACCAGCCTCGGTATATGCTGATGATGCATATAAAGTGGATGCTGCCATTTTTGATTTAGGACTGCCAATTCTTGGGATTTGTTATGGAATGCAAACAATTGCTCACTATTTAGGTGGAAGTGTTGTTCCTGCAGATCATCACGAATATGGAAAAGCAAAATTAAATGTTGAAGATAATAGTTGTCCAATATTTAAAAACATTACAAACAACGAAGTTGTATGGATGAGTCACGGGGATAGAGTTGAGACACTACCAACAGGATTTAAAGTAATCGGTACAAGTGAAAATTCTCCATATGCAGCAATTGCAAATGAAGAAAAAAATATTTATGCTTTTCAATATCATCCTGAAGTTACACATAGTGTTGAAGGTGCTTTGATGCTTACAAATTTTGCAAAACATATTTGTGGTTGTGAAAAAAACTGGAGCATGGGAAATTTTGCAAAAGAGCAAATTGCAAAAATCAGAGCTCAAGTTGGAAATAAAAAAGTACTTTGTGGAGTGAGCGGTGGAGTTGATAGCTCAGTTGTTGCTACACTTTTAGCTGAAGCTATTGGTGATCAGCTTATTCCTGTGTTTGTAAATAACGGACTTTTAAGAGCAAATGAAGTGGAAGATGTACAAGGTATGTTTGCTTCAAGAGGTGTGAAACTTATCACCGTTGATGCTACTAGAGATTTTCTTGATAAACTAGCTGGGGTCACTGATCCTGAAACAAAACGAAAAATTATTGGGGAAACTTTTATTGAAGTATTTGATAGAGAAGCAAAAAAACATGATGGAATAGAATTTTTAGCTCAAGGAACACTTTATACGGATGTTATTGAATCTGTATCAGTAAAAGGTCCAAGCAAAACGATTAAATCACATCACAATGTTGGTGGACTTCCTGATTGGATGAAGTTTGAGCTTATTGAACCACTAAGAGAGATATTTAAAGATGAAGTAAGAGCTCTTGGACTTGAACTAGGCCTTCCAGCTTATATGATTGGAAGACATCCTTTTCCTGGACCTGGACTTGCTATTAGAATCATGGGTGAAGTAAATGATGCTGATTTAGCAATTTTAAGAAAAGCAGATACTATTATGCTAGAAGAACTCAGAGCAAGTGGATGGTATGATAAAACTTGGCAAGCATTTACAGTTCTTTTAAATGTAAAATCTGTTGGAGTTATGGGAGATAATCGAACTTATGATAACACAGCTTGTATTCGAATAGTTAATGCAATTGATGGGATGACAGCAACTTTTGCACATATTCCGCACGATATCCTTGAGGTTATGAGTAGAAGAATCATCAATGAAGTTGATGGTATCAATAGAGTGGTGTATGATATAAGCTCTAAACCACCTGCAACTATTGAGTGGGAATAAGATAAAACAATTCTTATGCATTCATTAAAAATTAGCAAGCAAATAAAAACATTAGATACCACTTCTTTGGGTGATAATCTAATGTACTACGAATATCATACAAGACATCTTTTAAGTCTTATAAAAAGTGGAGTGGATAGAGAATCTCAACAGTTTATTAGTGCTTACAATGGTTTCAAGGGTGAATTGTATGAAAACATTGTATATGAACTTTTATTACAATATGCAATAGAAGAAGAACAGATTACACAATTTGTTCTTAAAGGTCCTCATCAAAATCTTTCAAATAAAAACAATGAGAAATTTGGATTACTTATGGACAAAAGTCAGCAAATTGTTTATAAAGCTGGATATAAAGATGTAAGTGAATACGATGCAATGTTTTTTACTAAAGATAGTGTATATTATGTTGAAAGCACGATAGTTCAGTCAACCATAGGTCTCAGAAAACGACTTAGAAAAAAAACAGCACTTTTAACTATGTTATTTCCAAAACTTAAAGTAAATGCTTTAATAATTTTGAGTGATGGTGCAAATGGTTTAAACAAGTTTCCTTCAAATTGCACTATTTGGATTACTGATAATCTTAATGGTGAAGAGATTTTAGATAAATTGGTTCTTGGTAAAAAATATGTTAAAGCGCCTATTATAAAATACGATAGTGACAAATTGATTGAAGCCAAAGATATAAAAGTTGATTTTTTTAAATATTTTGACACGCTTGGTTGGATTTTAAAAAAAGCTATCAATAACGATAAAATGATTAATCAAAACTTTTTTATGAGTAAGAGTGTCAATCTTTATATGGATATCTATTCAAAAGTCTATATCGGATATGTCTTAAAAGACACTTTTAAAGAGATGTTAAAAAACTATGATATTTCATTACTGAATTTAGATGGAGTTAGTGAGCAATATATTTATGTAACTTTAGAAAAATTAGATGATGGAAGTTTTGAGATAATTTATTATGCAAGGTATTCGAATACAAAATTAAAAAAAATAGAAGTCTTCGAAAAAGATATTAAATTAAGTGATAAAGATCCAAAAGGTTTCACTGTTGCTGAAATAAAATTCATAAAACATTGTTTAAAACAAGTTAATGAACTTTTTGAATCTGATATTATTAATATACAAAAGACTATAGCATCTTGGAAACAACTATAGGGAAAAAATCCTTTTTCAGCAAATAAATACTTCATTTTAGATAGAATACCACCTCCTAGGTAGTTCGGGATTTCCATAATATGAGGGTCCGATAATTTTTTTGAGTGGATAATTGTAGTATAACGGGTGTGTATTCTTTATTTAAAAATATTTGAATCCTAAAGTTATCTCTTATTCAAAATCTTTGCTTTTAATCCAAAATGCAAAGATTTGGCTTTTAGGGCCAACCAAATGGTCAACGGCTGCTCGGGAATTTTTTAATTTTAAAAAAGAAATTCGTTTCTTTCTTTAGGATTTATTATATAGGGACATTTTAAAGGAAATTAATATGAATATTTTAATACTTGGAAGCGGTGGTAGAGAGTACTCTATTGGACTCGCAATCTCAAAAGAAAAAGAAAATCACACACTCTATTTTATGCCGGGAAATGGTGCAACTGATATACTTGGAACAAACATAAATATTACAGATTATAAAGAGTTGGCTGTATGGGCAAAAGAGAATAGTATAGATTTAACTATTGTTGGACCAGAAGGTCCTTTAGTTGATGGTGTTGTTGATATATTCAAAGCAAATGACTTAGTAATTTTTGGACCATCAGCAGGAGCTGCTAGATTAGAAGGTTCAAAAGCTTATATGAAAAATATTTTAAAAAAATACAATATTCCAACAGCAGCTTTTATAGAAACTTCAAACGACAAAGAGGCTTTTAATTTTATAGATACTATGACAAATCTTCCAATTGTTGTAAAAGCTGATGGACTTTGTGCAGGAAAAGGTGTTATTATCGCGACTTCAAAAGAGGAAGCAAAAGAGACTGTAAAAGATATGCTTAGTGGAAATAGTTTTGGTAAAGCTGGAAATACGGTTGTCGTTGAAGAGTTTCTTGATGGATATGAACTTTCAGTTTTTGCTATTTGTGATGGTGAAAATTTCAAACTTCTCCCAGCAGCACAAGACCATAAAAGAGTAGGGGATGGTGATACAGGACCAAATACTGGAGGAATGGGAGCCTATGCACCAACTCCACTTGTAAACGATGAAATTTATAAAAAATTAGAAGAGAGAGTTGTGATACCAACACTTAAAGGGATGCAAAATGAAGGTTGTCCATTTGAAGGTGTCCTTTTTATAGGTGTTATGGTAGTAAAAGGTGAGCCTATTGTTTTGGAATATAATGTAAGATTTGGGGATCCTGAGTGTGAAATTCTTATGCCACTTTTAGAAACACCAGTAAGTGAACTTTTCTATAAAGGGGCAACGAAACAATTAGATAAATTGGATATAAAAATCAAAAATCAGTATGGTGTTGCTGTTGTAATGGCAAGTAAAAATTATCCTTATGGTGATAGTGAACCGGCTGAAATTATAGTTGATGAGATTCATGATGAGATTTTAAAGGCGAACTCACATATCTCTTATGCTGGGGTAACAAAAGATGGTGATAAACTTTTTGCGGCAGGTGGAAGAGTACTACTTTGTGTAGGTTTTGGAGATGATATACAAACTGCTCGAAATAGGGCTTATGCACTTTGTGGTCAAGTGCATTTTGCTGGGAAAAAATGTAGAACAGACATAGCATATCAAGCTTTAAAATAAGTGAATGAATATGCAACAAGAAGAAAATATTGATATAAGTAATTTAAAACTTGCTAGCCAAAGAAAACGTTTACAAGCATTTGTGATAGATGATATCCTAATAAGTTTGATTAGTATAATTATCCTTTGGGATCAAATATCTGCTAGTAGTGGTGAATTGATGGATATTTTATTGATTATGAATAGTGCTTTTGTACAAATATTATTTTTAAAGCTGTTATATCAGACATTTTTTATTTGGTACTACGGTGCAACAATTGGCAAATTCATACTTAAAATAAAAGTGATAAAAGAAGACCACTTTGGAAGGGTTGATTTTATTTCTGCTTTGATGAGATCAGCTTCAAGAATTTTAAGTGAATCAATCTTTTATTTAGGTTTTCTTCTTTCTTATTATACTGAAGGAAGACAAACCCTACATGATAAACTAGCTAAAACTTTGGTTGTCAATGACTAAACGATATTTTATTGTTCTTTTTTTGGTCTTAATTCAATCATTTTCGATGATTCTGTTTGCTAAAGAAGATCAAATAATGCAAATTATTGCAAATAAAATTGATCAAAATGGGACAATCATTACAGCAACTGGGGATATTTTAGTTTTTTCTCCAAACTATTTTATTACAGCACAAAAAGGTATATATGATCAAAACAGTTCAATATTAGAGCTTTTTGGAAACGTAAATATCTCCAAAGATAAAAAAAATATTTCCCTTAGTAGTTATGCTTTTTTAGATATGAAAAATGAAATCAATAATGCAAAGCCAGTGTTAATGATAGATAAATCAACAAATGTTTGGATTAATGCAAAAACAATTGAGAAAAAAGTAGATTTGAATCTCATAAAGGATGCAACAATTTCCAGTTGTGACTGTGCAAATCCAACATGGAGTATAGGGTTTTCAAGCGGAGATTACAATACAACGGATCAGTGGATTAATATTTATAATAATACTTTGTATATTCATGATATTCCAGCTTGGTATTTTTTAATTCCTGCAATTCCCTATGCAACAGTACCAACACTCGCTATGTCCTATTTGATGGTTAAATTACCTTATATGGGGTTTTCAACAAACAAAGAGAGGAGGTCTGGGCTTCTTCGACCACAATTTGGATATGGACAAAATGATGGTTGGTTTTATGCCCAACCAATCTATTATGCTCCACGAAAAGATGTTGACTTTGAATATATCCCTCAAATAAGGTCACTAAGAGGTAATGGTCATGAATTTATAGCAAGATATGCTGATTCTGCATATTCAAAGCTAGAATTTGATGCTGGTGTTTTTAATGAAAAAGAGAGTTATTATAAAGAAAATAATCTTGTCAATCAAAAACATTACGGATGGAATTTAAAATATAATCGAACAAAATTATTTTCTGATGGTGATTCAAGTGACGGATTTTATACTTTTTTACAAGATATAAATGATATTGAATATCTTAACACAAAATACAATACCGATAATAAAGTATTATATGCAGATAAAATTATAGAATCAAAAATAAAATATTTTTACAATACCGAGTCATATAATGTTAATGGAGAAGTTTTAGACTACAATAATATTAGCTATATGAATGGTAAAGAAAATAATGATGAAGAGGTAATGCAAGTAACACCTTCACTTGGATTTCACCTCTATTCTGATAGTTTATTTACTGATAAATTACGAGATTCTCTTGATATAAAATATAAAAAGCAAGATAGAAAAATAGGACTTGGTGCAGAAACTTTAGATGCTAATCTACCAATAATTTATAGTAGATATTTTTTTAATGATTATGTATTATTTTCTTATGAAAAATTATTTGGTTTTAATAGTATAAAATATCTAAATAATGATAATAATATTTATAAAGATGGGCAATTGTTTACTACAAAAGACAGTATTTCTCTTGAATTCGATTTATTAAAATCGTTTGAAACTAAAATTCATGCAGTGAAGCTTAATACAAAATATTCAAAACCAAGACATATAAATCAAAATGGTGATATCTATGGTATTAGTACTACAGACATAAATCTTAGTATATTTCCTTATACTGATGATGTAGAAAATATAAATATCTCTTTTAACCAATCATTATTTAATAAAGAAAATCTTTCGACAATTATCAATCATAAAATAAATCAAAAAATAATTTATGATGACAATGGAACATCAACTCTTGATAATCTCGAAAATGAATTGACGGTTTATTTCCCATATACAACACTTTCAAATAGATTACTTTTTAATCATGACGAAAAAATGATTATAAATTCAACATCCTCGTTACAATTCAAAAAAGATGATTATTTTACAAACATAGATTATAGTTTTCAAAAAGATAAAACAAATGCACCAAAGCAATTTTTATATAAAAACCTTCCAAATTTAGAATCTTTTACAGGTCATATTGGAACTAAAGTTTTTAAATACTATACTATAGGGTATAAAGAACAGTATGACTTAACAAATCATATTAGTAAATTTAAAGAGTATAAAATGAATATAGATAAAAAGTGTTGGGCTTTGGATTTGTCATTGCAAGATAGTTTAGTTGCGACAGCAACAACGACAAATAGAGCAAAAAGACAAAACATAATCTATGCGACCATTACTTTAAAACCTATTGTATCATTTAATCAAAAATTTATTCAAGATGAAAGAGAAGAATAGATGAAGCCGGAAACAAAAGTTGGATTGTTTGTTATTGTTGGATTTTTAATGTTGTTTGGATTAACAACTCAAGTTGGAACATTTAAATTTGGTAAAAAAGATGGGTATCCGATATATGTTGAAATACCTGATGCAAGTGGAATAGAGCTTAATGCGAAAGTTAAATCAAGAGGTATCGACATTGGTACAGTTGAAAACTTAATGCTTAAAAGGGATATGGTTGCAATTAGTTTACTGATTAATAATGATATTAAAGTGCCATTAAATTCAATTGTTTCCATCAAGCAAGAAAGTATGCTTGGGGTTAAATATGTTGATATTGAGTTTTCAAAAGATGGAGAATATGCAAAATCATCAGATATTCTTTCCAATACAAAAACTTATGCTTCTTTTGATCAAACAAGTGACTCAGTTAATGAAGCAGCAAAAAAAGTCGATAAATTTATGGCAAGACTTGATAATCTTGTAGCTCAAAATGAAAAAAATATTAATGAACTTATTTATAATTTTAAAGTTGTAAGTGCAGAATTTAAAGAAACAGGACGGATGATAAATGCAAAACTTCCACAAGTTTTGGATAATTTTGAAGGTGTTGGAAGTGAATTTAAACAAACTGGTGTGATGGTAAATGAGAAACTTCCAAAAGTGCTTGATAAATTTGAAAATGTTGGAAATGAATTTGAGACTACAGGAAAGACAATCAACGAAAAATTACCACCTGCTATGGATAAATTTGTCAAAATTGAAGATACGGTACAAGGTGTATTGGATGAAAATAGAGAAACATTAAAAAGTGCTATAAAAAATGTTGATACAGCTTTTGTTGGTCTAAATAAGGCATCTGTAAAAGTTGAGAGTTCATTTGATAAACTTGATAAGTATTTGAGCTCAACAACGAAAAGTAAATTAGGTATTGAAGCTAAGGTGGAACATATGGCTAAAGATAGCTATAATAAATCTTATTTTGGGATAGATTATTCACCAAAACCAACTATCCATTATTTAGCTGATATTATTGCGACTGATGATTATAGAGATGCAGGTGGTGGAATTCCAAAAACAACACCACTCCATACAAAAGGTAGAACAATATTCTCCGCACAATATGGTAAAGATTTTGGAGATGCGAGACTAAGAGGTGGTATCATAGAAAGTACTGGTGGATTTGGAGCTGATTATTTTATGCTCAATAAAAAATTGAAACTCTCTTTAGATGGTTTTGATTTTAATGCATACAATGATGTAAGGGGAGATAAAGCACATCTAAAATCTTATCTCACATATACAATGAAAAAGCATATTCAACTCTATACGGGATATGATAATTTCCTCAATCCTGAGGCGAGAAATCTTTTCTTTGGGCTTGGTGTAAAATTTGAAGATGATGATTTAAAATACCTCCTTGGCAGTAGTGCTGCTTCAATAAAATAGATAAATTTAAACAATTAAAAAGGAAAAAATACATGTCAATAGTATGTGAACTAGAATTAAATAATCAAAAAGAGACTTTCTTATTTGATAAAGTTGCAAAACAATCAAATGGATCTGTGTTATATAAAGTTGGTGACGCTGTACTTTTGGCTGCAGTTGTAAGTGAATTTGACAATCCTGTAAGCGAGGATTTTACTCCTCTTACAATTCAATATATAGAAAAAACATATGCAGCTGGAAAAATTCCAGGTGGATTTGTAAAAAGAGAAGGAAAACCAAGTGATTATGAAACACTTACATCAAGAATTATAGACAGAAGCTTAAGACCACTTTTTCCTGATGGTTATGTTTATCCTACCACAATTACAGTTATGGTATTAAGCGTTGATAGGGAACTTGACCTTCAAGTTTTAGCACTCAATGCTGCTTCTGCAGCACTTTTTGTCTCTGATTTGCCAATTGAGAAATCAATATGTGGTGTTAGAGTTGGTAAAATAGATGGAGAGATTATTTTAAATCCAACAAATTCACAAATGGAAAATTCAACACTTGATTTATATCTAGCTGGAAGTAGTAGTGAACTTCTCATGATTGAGATGCAAGCTTTAAGTGATGAAGAGATTATTGAGTCATCAACTGAAACTTTTGTCAAAAAACACAACACGAATGATATTAACGAAGATGAATTAATAGATATCATCAAAATTGCAAGTGAACATTTAGTAACTGCGAATAAAACATATGAACAAAGCTTTGAAATAGCGAAAAAAGAAAAGATGACCGTTCCTTTACTAGAAAAAAACATCTCTGATGAATTATTGAATTATGTAAAATCAAATTATAAAAATGAAACGGTTGATGCAATCAATAAGCTAGCAAAGAAAGAAAGAGCAGTTGAGCTGAAAGAATTAGCAAAAAAAATCTCACAAGATGAATATTGCATAACAAATGAAATATCACAAAAAGATGTATATGAAGCTGTTTCAATTTTCAAAAAAGATCTCGTTAGAGAGATGATTTTGGTTGAGAAGAAAAGGGCTGATGGAAGAGGTTTAAAAGATGTAAGACCAATCTCCATTGAAACAAATATTCTCCCTTCAGCTCATAGTAGTTGTTTATTTACTAGAGGTGAAACTCAAGCTTTAGTTATTGGAACTTTAGGAAATGAAAAAGATGCTCAAATGTATGAACTTCTTGGGCAAAAAGGGACAATGAATGAAAATTTTATGGTTCATTATAATTTTCCAGGATTTAGTGTTGGTGAAGCAAAACCAATTTTCGGGGTTGGAAGAAGAGAGCTTGGTCATGGTAACTTAGCCAAAAGATCGCTTCAAAGCTCAATTGATAAAGATTTTACAGATACAGTAAGATTGGTATCTGAGATTTTAGAGTCAAACGGAAGCTCATCTATGGCTACAGTTTGTGGTGGTTCATTGGCATTAAAAGCTGCTGGTGTACCCGTTGAGTCTTTGATAGCCGGTGTTGCTATGGGTGCTATTTTCGGTGAAAATGATTATGCTATTTTAACGGATATTATGGGACTTGAAGACCATGATGGTGATGTTGATTTTAAAGTTGCAGGAACAACAAAGGGCATAACAGCTCTTCAAATGGATATAAAATTAGGTGGAGTTACTTTAGAGTTTTTAAAAGAGGCACTCTATCAAGCAAAAGAGGGGAGAATTCATATTTTAAATATTATGGAAGAAGCTGCAAAAGAGATTGTGACAAGCGATGCACTACCACTTATTGAACAGTTTAAGATTGACCCTTCAAAAATCTTTGCAGTTATTGGAAAAGCTGGTTCAGTTATAAAAGAAATTATAGAGAAATTTGAAGTTTCTATTGATTTAGATAAAGAAACTGGAAATGTAAAAATAACAGGAAAAGAACAAAAAAACATTTACGATGCAAGTGAATACATTAAAAATATCTCTTCAAACTCTAAAAGTTTTGCAAAAAAAGAAAAAATAAGTTTTGATGAAGTGTACAAGTCTGATGAAATAGTAAAAGGAAAAGTATTAAGACTTACTGATTTTGGGGCATTTGTTGAACTTGAAAGAGGTGGAGAAGGTTTATTACATATTTCAAAAGTATCAAAAGAAAGGGTTGCTAATATCAGTGATGTTCTCAGTGAAAATCAAGAGATTGAAGTAAAAATCTTAAAAGTTTCAAAAGAGAGAATAGAGTTATCAAATCCATTAATTTAGGTTCATTTAAAAAAAAATAAGCTATAGTTTATTGTAAAAAGTAATTAGTAAGGAATAATATGAAACTTTTAATTGTAGATGACTCAACGATGTTAAGGGACATGCTCTCGTATGCTCTTAATGAAGGTGGTTATACTGATGTAACCGAAGCAGTTGATGGTGTGGATGGTTTAGAAAAGGCGAAAAAAGCCACTTATGATTTAATCATAAGTGATGTTAATATGCCAAATATGGATGGTCTTACAATGATAGGAGAGGTTCGAAAACTACCACAATATGCTAAAACACCTATTCTCGTTTTGACAACAGAAAGAGGTGACGATATGAAAGTAAAAGGTAAGCAAGCTGGTGCTACTGGATGGATTGTTAAACCATTTGTCCCTGATCAATTACTAAAAGCTGTCAATATAGTTCTTAGTAGAAAATAATTAAATTATATAAAAAGGTGTAAAAGATGTCTGGATTTGATATATCAATGTATAGAGATATGTTCATTGAGGAAGCAGCAGAATTATTTGAGTCTGCCGACAATGTGTTATTAGTTGCTGAAAAAAATGGTACCTTAACTGACGATGAAATGGGACAGTTATTTAGAGATGTCCATACATTAAAAGGTAGTGGAGCTTCTGTAGAACTTACATATTTTGCTGAGTTTACTCATGATGTTGAAAATCTTATGGACAAGCTTAGAAATCATAAAATAGAGTTTGTTCCTGAAATGGCTGGAACATTAATAGATGGACTTGATGTTATGAAAGAGATTCTTCAAATGGAAAATGATGGACAGATGGATAGAGAAACATTTGAACAAATGTCTGCGGAACTCTTAAAAACAATTAGAGCGTATATTAATGGTGACTCGGTCCCTGTATCATCTCAATCAGTTTCTAGCAATGAAATTCCAAATACAACAGCAGTAAATAGTTCTTTTCAAAATGTATCTTCAAATCGTTCAAAATCTACATCATATGGTTTTTTTGGCGAAGATTCTTTAGAAGACAATAATGAAAATGATGATTTTGGATTTTTTGATTCAGCATTAGAGATTACACCTGACAGTATTATGCAATCCAATGCTCCTATTGAAGAAGTCAAACCGACAACTGCACAACAACCTGTTACACCAAAAACACCTACAGTAAAAGCTACACCTGAAGCTAAACCAATTGTTGCTAATGAAGAAATGGATAATAATAAAAAATCTGCTGCAACAAATAATATTAGAGTTAATCTAGATAAAATAGATAACCTTATGAATAATGTTGGTGATTTAGTTATTACAAATGCTATGCTTACTCAGTTTGCATCTTCTATCGGAGAAACAAAAACAAGAGCATCAGTGTTAGAAAGATTAGAGTTACTTGAAAGACATATCAGAGAGATGCAAGATTCTATTATGAGTATAAGAATGGTACCTATGGAATCAATTTATTCTAAATTTCCAAAAGTTGTGAGAGATATCTCTAAAAAATTAAATAAAAAAGTTGAATTTAAACATGATGGGGATTCTGTTGAAATTGATAAAGCTATGATTGAAGGTTTAACAGATCCATTAATGCATATTATTAGAAATTCACTAGATCATGGATTAGAAACTCCTGAAGCAAGAAGAGCAGCTGGAAAGAATGAGACAGGAGTTATTAGTATATCTGCAGAACAAGCAAATGGTCAAATGATCATCACTATCAAAGATGATGGTAAAGGAATTGACCATGAAAAAGTAGCTCAAAAAGCATTATCCAATGGAACTATTGATGAAAATCAATATAAGCAAATGAGTCCAAATGATAAGGCGATGTTGATTTTTGGAGCTGGTTTAAGTACTGCCGAAGAAATCACTGAAATATCAGGTCGTGGTGTAGGAATGGATGTTGTTAAAACAAATATTCAAAAATTAGGTGGAATCATTAAACTTGATACAGAGCTAGGTCAAGGTACAACAATAATTATTATGCTACCTCTTACTTTGGCAATTCTTGATGGACTTGATATTGCTGTTGGAAAAATGAAGTATATTCTTCCTTTAAGTTCAATAGTAGAATCACTACAACCAACTAGTGAAATGATTAAAAAAATTGGTGATGGAACACAAGATTTATTAATGCTTAGACAAGAATTCATACCAATAGTGAGACTGTATAAATTGTTTAACATCACACCTAAATATGAAAGATTAGAAGATGGTATGCTCATTGTTGTAAAATCTGGTAATCAGAAAATTGCTGTATTTATTGATGAATTCTTACATCAGCATCAAGTTGTTGTAAAACCACTTGACAAAAACTTTAAACCTGTTATGGGAATTGGAGCTGCAACAGTAAGAGGAGATGGAAGTATTGGTCTAATTTTAGATATCGTTGGTCTTATACAAGTGCAAAAAGATTTTGATCATGGACACTTAAGAATGGATAATATAAACAAAAAAGTTTCTTAATGTTAGATAGTACGAGTTTACATGATAGAGTAAAAAAGATTCTTTACTCTATGGCTGGAATTACATTAACCGAAAACAAGGATATCATGATAGCTAATCGTCTTGATAAGCTTATTAGAAATACAGGTTTTCGTGGTAATATTGATGCTTTGCTCGATGAGATAGAGCATCATGGAAAATTTACAACGGAATTTATTAATACATTTACAACTAATAAAACACATTTTTTTAGGGAAGATTTTCATTTTGTTGATTTAAGAGATAGAGTTTTACCAGAATTCTCAAGATTAAGAAAAGAGATAAAGATGTATTGTTCTGCATCTTCTACTGGTGAAGAACCTTATTCTATGGGAATAACAGTTAAAGAATGTGATCCATCAATGAAAGCTTCAATTATTGCTACTGATATTGATACTGAAGTTTTACAATATGCAGCAAATGGTGTGTATAGATTTCAAAAAAGTTCAAAAGAATTTCCTGAATGGATAAAACCTCAAAAATATTTTAAAAGAAGAATTCAAAAAGGTGTTTTAGGAGATGAAATTTTAATTAAAATAAATGATGATATCAAACAATTAATCACCTTTGGACAAATGAATCTTAATGATGAAGTATATCCGTTTGAAGATGAATATTTTGATGTTGTATTTTGTCGAAATGTACTTATTTATTTTTCTTTGGAAGACCAAAATAAAATTTTAAAAAGATTATTTCGAATACTTAAAATTGGCGGTACCCTCTATTTAGGACATTCAGAATCACCTCAAGATTTAATTCACTATTCACAAAGAGTTGGTCAAAATATATTTATAAAACAAAGGAATCTGTAGTTGTGATAACGATTGGTCATAAAGATGGTAGTATCGAAAAAATGTCACTAGCTAGGATAACTCAAGTAGTGAAGGGTTTTAAAACACATACAGTAATTGGTGGAGAATTTGCAATAGTTAAAGATGATGATGAAATTGCATTTAAAACACTTCTTGGGTCATGTGTGGCTATTATATTTTATGATAAAGAAAAAAAAATAAAAGGGATGAATCACTTTTTACTTCCATCAACAAATAATAGTAATGAGGATATGAAGTATGGTCTTTATTCTGTGGAAGCAATGCTCAATGAGATGTATAAAATGGGATGTCGTAAAGAAAACATGGCAGCTAAAATATCAGGTGGTGCTGATATTGTAAATGTAACACTATCATCAAAAAGTATTGGACATAGAAATGTGGAATTTGCTATGGATTTTTGTGCAAGTGAAGGATTTAGAATTATTTCAAATCATACAAGAGGCGTTGATGGAAGGGTAATATTAGTCACAAATAGATTTGAAACCTTTATTAAAACTGTTGAAAACAACTCTACAACAAGTCAAGTTATGGCGGATGAGAAAAAATTACAAATCGAATTATCAATTCGAAAACCAGCCATTTCAGAATATGGAAATAATACAGATCTTTTTGGTCTTAATAATCAACAAGAACAAGAGATGGAAATAGAACTTTTCTAAGGAGTAAAATCATATATGTATACTGTTTTAGTTATTGATGATTCTGCTTCTATGAGAAGAGTTATCAAAGATGCAATAAATAATATTGAGGATTTTGAGGTAATAGATATTGCCTCTGATGCTTATGATGCAAGAGAAAAAATCAAACTTCATGAACCTGATGTAGTTACGATAGATTTAAATATGCCAAAAATGGATGGTGCTGTCTTTTTAAGAAATCTTATGAAACTTCATCCTATGCCAGCTGTTGTGATTTCGAGTGAAAGTGCAAGAGAAAATGATATTTTTGATGACGGTGCTGTAGGTTTTATAGAAAAGCCAAAATTGGGTGAAACTATGGATGAATTTGCTCGAAGAATCAAAACGACAATGATGAGCTTAACGTTTTTACTTCAAAGATACACACTAAAAAAACCACAACCACAGAAAAAAATTGAATTATCAAAACAAAGAACAGAGCATTTTTATGAAATAGAGAGAAAAGTTCATCCCGATGAAGTAATAAAATCAAATCCTGCTTCATTGCCTGGTTCGAAAGTTATTGGGATAGGATCTTCAACTGGTGGAGTAGAGTCTTTGTTAAAAGTTTTTCAATCTTTACCATCAGGTCTTCCTCCCATTATTATGACTCAACACATTCCATACGGATTTTCTAGTTCTTTTGCTCAAAGATTAAATACATATTCGCAAGTTGAAGTTTGTGAAGCAACAGATGGATTGGTCTTAAAAAAAGGATGCGCATATTTGGCTCCAGGGAATATGCACCTAACTATCGAAAAAAGAGGTGCAGAGTATATCACTAGATTACTTGATACTGTGAAAGTAAGTAGGCATAAACCAAGTGTTGATGTGATGTTTAGAAGTTTAAACAATACAGTTGGTAGTGGTGCAATGGCTATCATGATGACTGGTATGGGTGATGATGGAACAATAGCAATGAAAGAGTTGTTTAATAATGGCGCTTATACTGTAGCTCAAGATGAAAAAAGTTGTGTTGTTTTTGGTATGCCAAAACAAGCGATTGAAGCTGGAGCAGTAAAAGATATATGCTCACTTGATGAAATAGCAGATTATATAATAGATTTTTCAAATGGAAGAAGAAAATAAATGAATAAAAAATATATGGAAGATTTTGAAAATATTCCTTCAAAACTTCAAATGATGATTGAAGAAAATAATAATAAATTAGAGGAACTACTTCAAATAGAAAACAAAACATATGAAAATTTTGTTATTCCTTATCAGTTGATGAGTGAAAGATTAAACAATTTTACCACTCCAATCTATCATATTGATAGTGTCTGTAATAGTGAACTAACACAAAAAGTATATGATGATTGCATTCCTCTTATCTCACTTTATTATAGTAAATTATCTCAAAATGAAAATACTTATAGTGCTATAAAAGATATACAAAATAAATATAAAGATATTCTAAATATCGAACAAAACAAAGTTTTGGAAAATGAAATTAGAGATTTTCAACTTGGAGGCTGTGGACTCGATGATGAAAAGAAAAAACAATTAGAAGATATTGATTTATCATTAAGTAAGCTTGGTAAAGCTTTTTCTCAAAATCTTTTAGATGCCACAAATAGCTGGGAGATGATTTGTAGCGAAGATGATGTAAAAGGGATGCCAACTGATGAAAAAGAGAGAGCAAAAGTAGAAATTGATGGAGATGTAAAATATAAATTTACGCTCAAAATGCCTTCTTATATAGCTTATACCACATATGGTTGTAATCGTACAAAAAGAGAAGAGATATACAAAGCATATTCAACAAGAGCACCTGAAAATGGGAAACTTATTGAAGAAATTTTAGTATTAAAAGATAAAAAAGCAAAAATCTTAGGATTTAAAAATTATGCAGAGTATTCGCTAGCTACCAAAATGGCAAATAGCGAAGATGAAGTTATAGAATTCTTAAAAAATATAGCCTTAAAATCAAAAAATAAAGCAGAAATTGAACTTCAAGAATTAAAAGAATATGCCTATAAAATAGATAATTTAGATGATTTTACAAGCTATGATTTTGCGTATTATTCACAAAAACTCAAAGAAGAAAAATACAATATTGATGAAGAGTATTATAAGCCTTATTTTGAAAAAGAGTTAACACTTAATGGGGTGTTTAACTTTATAAATAAAATCTTTGGGGTAGAGTTTAGATCAATCAAAGAAGAGAGTTGGCATGAGAAAGTTCTAACTTACGAGATTTTTGAAAATGGAAACTATATAGGGAAAATTTATTTAGACCTTGAGACTAGATTTGAAAAAAAAGGTGGTGCTTGGATGCACAACTGGCATAATAGATATCTCTTAGGGGAAGCGGTTCAATATCCAACAGCTTTTATTGTTTGCAACTTTTCAGCTTCAACAGAGACAACACCATCGCTATTGAGTCATGATGAAGTAACTACACTATTTCATGAGCTTGGACATGCAATTCATCATCTTTTTACAAAAGTAAATGAACCATTTGTAAGTGGTATAAATGGTGTTACTTGGGATACTGTTGAATTCCCATCACAATTTTTAGAATATTTTGCTTATGAAAAAGATATTTTAAAAATGTTTGCAAAACATTATCAAACAGGTGAAATTCTCGATGATGAATCTATAGAAAAACTTATAAAGACAAGAAACTATGGTTCAGCACTTTCTACCATTAGACAAGTTGAATTTGCACTATTTGATTATTTACTCTACCAAAAACCACGAACCGAAACAGAGATACAAGAGTTATTAGATAGCGTAAGGGAAGAATTTGCAGTTATTATCCCTCCTAAGTATAATAAATTTCAAAATGGATTTTCTCATATTTTTAGTGGTGGTTATGCTGCTGGATATTATAGTTACAAATGGGCTGAAGTTTTAAGTGCTGATGCTTTTTATCTCTTCAAAGAAAATGGAATTTTCAATCAAGAGTTAGGGGAAAAATTTAAAAGCCTTATTTTAGGAAAAGGTGGAAGTGTAGATATGAATGAACTTTTTTTCCTTTGTACAAATAAAAAACCAAATGTTGAATCTTTATTAAAAATTGATGGAATTATTAGTTAATTTTTGATACAATTTCGACCAATATATATTATACAAGAGGACTTTTTATGACAAATCAAGAAACAATAGAAAAATTAAACGATGCATTAAACCAACTTATTGATGCTTATGAAGCTCTACAGTTAAAAAATAATGAAACTAATCAAAAACTAGAGATTCAAATAGCTAAAAATAAAGAGTTAGAATTTCAATTATCTGATTTAAATACTGTAACAGACAAGCAAGAAAATAAAATGGATGGTATGTTATCTAAAATCCAAAAACTTCTAAGTAACCCAAAAACAGATGTACTTGATAGCTCAAAAGAATATACAGATGGATTCAATAATAGTATTCCAGATAGCATTTTAGATATTAAACTTGATGGGAAAAACGACAATAAAGTAGAAGAAAAAGCTACAAAAATAGATTTCGGTAGAATGGAATCTTTATTAAATGGACTTAATAAATAAGAAGTTTCCCTATTGATTTACCTAATTGATAAATACGATTTATTAAATGAGTTTCGGATAAGTGGTTTATCTGAAATCGAGTCAAAAATAAATTCTTTGGCGCCTTCTGTTTGTGAATATCACTTCGAAAATATCATTTTGTATTCACAAACACATACCTATCTTAATAGAAATCAAATAGAAAAAGATTTTAATTTTGGTGAATTTAAATTATATATTGATTATGAAGAAAATATATTTTTGGAAAAAGATGATTTATTTTATTACGATGAATTATCTGAAAATTCCACTCTTTGGTAGAAGACACACAATAGACTTTCTTAACATTCTATTGTGTGTATCTATAAATTCAAATTACGATCATTAAGTTCATAATATTCATAACTTTCTTTGAAAAGTGCCATATAAATCATGATATAAAAAAGTATTAAAATAAGGGAAATTTAAAATCAACAAATATGCAAGATATTTTTTATAGTTTACAACAAAATAAACCACAACTTTTAGTGGTATCAGATGAGAAAGAAGCATACAAAGCAAAAGACTGTGCCTCTTTTTTAGGTTATGAACCATTTTTACTTCCAGATTTTAGAGCAAATTATGGCGATGACTTACTCTCTTTTAGCGAAGAGATAAAAACAATCACAAAAATTTTAGAGCAGTATTATCTCTATAAAAAGAAAAATAAATTACTTATTTCCCCTATCCGTACTATCACCTTTCCTCTTCCAAAAGAGAGTTGTTTTGAACAATTTTCCCTTAGTTTTGGAGATACGATAGATATCAACGCCCTAAAAGATAAACTGTATAATTGGGGTTATATCTTTGTGGATATAGTAACTTGTGAAGGGGAAGTCTCTTTCAGGGGGGATATTTTGGATATTTTCCCACTTGATAGAGAGGATGCTTTTAGGATTTCCCTTTTTGATACAGAGATAGAAAGTATCCGAATATTTGATGTAGAAAATCAAAAATCACAAAAAGAGGAGATTGAAACTATCTCTATATCTCCTGCATTTTTAAGTTTAGGAAGTGAGAAATTTGAAGAGCTTGAAGAGAGAGCCAAAAACTCTAAGAGTGATGCTTTTATCAAAGATATTCACTCTTTGGGATTTTGGTATCTTGATGATTTAGGGGAATTTTATACTCAAAAATTAGAAAGTTTAATCACAAAAAAAGCCCTTGAAGAGATAGAGGAAGTTTTTATTTTTGATGAAAAAAGGATACAAAAAGAGGCTATTTTATCTCTCAAACCGATACTTTCTCAAAATATCTACAAAACTATTGAACCATCAAATAAAAAAGAGTTTTTAGAATTTCACAAAGAAAAAAAGATAACTATCATTAGTAGCACTGAAGCACGAGTAAGGTCTTACGAACTGCCACTTTTACGAGATGCAAAATTTCCAAACTATGAGGTGGTTTATAGGGATGAGCTTATCAACCTTTTGAGTGATGATGAACTTATCCTTTCACTCAACACTGAAATCAAAAAAAGAAAAAAGAAAAAACCAAAAATTATCGTTGATGAACTAAAAGCTGGGGATTATGTAGTTCATGAAACACATGGTGTTGGGCAATTTGTTGGGATTGAGCCTGTGACTGTGATGGGTGCAAAGATGGACTTTGTCGTTTTAACTTACCTTGGAGATGATAGACTCCTTGTCCCTGTACAAAATCTTGATTTGATTGATAGATATATAGCTGATAGTGGAAATACAGCACTTCTTGATAAGTTAGGCAAAGGGAGTTTTGCAAAACTCAAAAGCAAAGTCAAAGAAAAATTATTTGCAATCGCAAGTGAAATTATCGCACTTGCAGCAAAACGGGAACTTATAGAGGGGATTAAGATAGATACAACAAAAGAGGAGATAGCTCTTTTACAAAATGAATCTGGATTTATTTATACAAAAGATCAACAAAGAAGTATCGAAGAGTTTTTTAGTGATATCTCAAGTGGGCTTGTGATGGATAGGCTTCTCAGTGGTGATGTTGGATTTGGGAAAACAGAGGTCGCTCTCAATGGAATCTTTGCCACAATTTTAAGCGGATATCAAGCAATGCTCGTTTGCCCTACAACACTTTTGGCGACTCAACACTATGAGGGACTTAAAAAAAGGCTAGAAAAATACGGGGTAAAAATTGCAAAACTAGATGGACGAACAACCACAAAAGAGCAAACTCATATCAAGAAATCTCTTCTTGATGGAACACTTGATTTTGTAGTGGGGACACATTCACTTTTAAATGTAAAATGCGCAAAACTAGCCCTTATTGTTATAGATGAAGAGCATAAATTTGGGGTAAAACAAAAAGAAAAACTCAAAGAACTAAGAAGTGATGCTCATATCTTTTCTATGAGTGCAACACCAATCCCAAGAACTCTTAACCTTGCGTTATCTAAAATAAAAGGGATGAGTAGCCTTACAACGCCACCAAGTGAAAGAATTGGGGTACGAAGTTTTGTCAAAGAATACGATGAAAAAATCATCAAAGAGGTGATTCTGAGAGAAAAAAGAAGAGGGGGGCAGATTTTTTATATCTACAATAATATAGCAACTATCAAAGATAAAAAAAGTGAAATTTTGAGTATTTTGCCAAATATGAAGATAGAGATAATGCATTCTCAAATCGACCAAAAAGACTCTATTCGTATCATTGAAGAGTTTAGCGAAGGGAAATTTGATATTTTACTTGCTACTAGTATTGTTGAATCAGGGCTTCATCTTCCAAATGCAAATACTATGATAATTGATGGAGCAAATAGATTTGGAATCGCAGATCTTCATCAACTTAGAGGAAGAGTTGGGAGAAGTAACAAAGAGGGGTATTGTTATTTTATGGTTGAAGATAAAAATAAACTCACAGAAGATGCCATAAAAAGATTGGTTGCACTTGAAAGCAACTCTTATCTTGGAAGTGGTACAGCTTTGGCTCATCAAGATTTGGCTATCAGAGGTGGTGGAAATCTTATCGGTGAAGCGCAAAGTGGACATATTGAAAATATTGGTTATGCACTCTATATCAAAATGCTTGAAGATGCGATAGCAACACTCAGTGGAGAGAACGATACAAATGAAGAGAAATCGAGTGTAGATATCAAACTTACTATTAGTGCTTTTATCAGTAGCGACTATATTAGAGAAGATAGACTAAGACTGGAGCTTTATAGACGGCTTAGTAAAGCAAAAGAGAAAAGTGAAGTCTATGAGATACAAGAGGAGATGGAAGATAGATTTGGTAAACTTGATATCCCTACCAAACAGTTTATTGATTTGATTTTCATAAAATTAAAAGGTTTAGAAAAAAATATCAAAACAATTAGCAATTACGAGATGAATATCTCAATTATTTATAATGACGATAAAAAAGAGGTGATTAAATCACCAAGTCGTGATGATGACGATATCATCGCAACTATTTTAAAATATTTACAATAAGGATTTGTATGAAAAAAATTATTCTTTCTCTTATTTTGGCATCTTCTTTATTTGGAACAGTGACACCAAAAATACAAGATGTTTCAATAATTCCACAAGATTTTACAAATTTTGCATTAGATTTAAATAATACTTTTGGAAAATACAACGACGAATTTATAATGCGATACTATAAACCTTGGAGTGAAGATTTCGAAATAAATAAGTTTAACTTTGATTTTGGAGCAAGATATATCGCTAAAAAAACTTACTTTGGAGATAACAAACAAGAGGTTTCACAAACTTTTAAAGATAAATTAGTTGATAATACAAATAGCACCAATTTTCCATCTGTATATCAAAATGGAATAACAATACGAAATACAAACTGCAGAGTGATGCCTACAAATAAGCCCTTTTTCTACGATTTTAAAAATAGTGGAGGAGGGTACCCATTTGATTATTTGCAAAATTCTTTGATACATATTAATACCCCTATAAAAGTATTACACTATTCTAAAGATTTAGCTTTTGCTTTTGTAGAAACACCATATGTTAGCGGTTGGATTAATAGTAATGATATTGCATTTGTAAGTGATAGTGATATAAAAAGAGTAAAAAGTATGAAACTTTTAACCCCTATTAATGATGATACAACTTTAGTAGGAAACGATGAAAGATTTATTTCAAAAGCTTTTATTGGAGCAACCTTATGGAAAAACGAAAAAGGGAATATATACCTTTTCAAAACAAATGATAAAAATCAAGCTGTTTTATCCCAAGTCAAAAACTCACAAGAAAATTTTACAGCAATCCCAACAATCCCAACAAAAGAGAATTTAATCCATATAGCAAAACAACTTTATGGGCAAAATTATGGCTGGGGTGGAAGTGGTGAAAATCGTGATTGTTCAATGCTTATAAGGGATATGTACACTCCATTTGGAATATTCCTTGAGAGAAATTCAAATATGCAAGCAAACGAAAAAAAAGAGGAGATTATCTCATTTGAGGGAAAAACAAGTGAAGAGAAAATAAAACTCATAAAAGAAAATGCAATTCCTTTTGCTACTTTTTTGTATATGAAAGGGCATATTATGATTTATATTGGAACTTTCAATGATGAAGTGACGATTTTTCACTCTTTTTGGAGTATAAAAACCCTCAATAAAGGGCGACATATTGTTGGGGGTTCTTATATCACATCGCTGAAACCTGGAATTGAGCTAGAAGAATACGACCATGATAATGGGACACTCTTGGATAAGCTTGTATCGATGAGAATTTTAGGAACATCAACTCAAAAATAATAAACTCAAGCTCAATAAAATTGAGAATTTGAGATTATTTAGTCATTTCTCTTTTCTCAATTTCCACTGCTAAATCCGAAATAACTCTCGCCTTTGCAATACCTTGTCTATATATCATAGCACTATTTTTAAGCATTTTGATATGTGTATTAAGCTGTGTCAAATTAGATTTGAAACCATCTTTTGATTTGTCTATAACATTTTGTTCTTTCAAACTAAGAGTTGTATCTTCATCATTTCCTAGTAAAGATTTAGCTTTTCCTAGATAATTCAAAGCTGTTGATGATGTTTGAGATACAATTTGCGTTACAGTTACAAGCCCCTCTGTTGTTTGTGAAATTTGTTCCATATTGCCTTCAAGATTGAGAGCATCTATAATTAGTGTATTATCAGCATAAAAAGAAAGGTCAGAGAGTCCTTTTGGAGTTGGATTTTGTTCTAACTGATGATATTTTTTTAAAAAAACTGCGCTAGATTCTCTATATTTATGAAGAGCAGTTGCTGTATTGTTTAAATTAACTAAACTACTTGAAACTAATTTTGTTGCATTTGAAACTTCTCCAGCATAAGGGATTGGTAAAACTCTTAAAACATTTGAAAGATAAGCACTTGCTTCAATTGTTTTTGAATAGTCACTTACATAACTTTTCATAATTCCTATAAAAGTAGCAAAGTCTTCCATAGCTTTTTCTTGCTCTTGGATTGATTTTGCAATAATCGTGATTTCGTTATGGCTTTTTGAAACCAATTCTTGCTTTGAAATGCAAGGTGTAGTTGCTTGTTGGACACACCCTTGAGAGAAAAATACAACTAAAACTAAAAATAAATATCGCATATATGACTCCTGATTTTTTCTCAATTATAGCAAAAAAAGATATTGTTAGATTGTTTTTAAATTGGCAAAATGAAAATAATAAAATCGTTATACTCTTGATTTATTTACCATATTTTTACTCTCTTGTAATCAAAATTAGAATACAATCTTTGAACATTACATATACAAAGGTTAGAAAAATGATAGAAGTTTTTAATGCTATTTCAAATATTGCAGTTGAGATTGAGAGGGATGTTTTCAAAAATTGTACAGA
>RRZU012475670.1_pt1 | contig 40337 bp, 32 predicted proteins | sample 2165561 | NCBI WGS metagenome assembly RRZU01 (sample SAMN10456909, study PRJNA506462) | wastewater metagenome | isolation source: wastewater sludge | place: USA: Moscow, Idaho | reverse complement strand
ACTCTTGAAAACCAATCTATTGCATTTTTTAATACTGGTGGAACAGAATAATTATATTCTGGTGTTATAAATAGAACACCATCTGCATCTTTTATCTTTTCTCTCATACTTAAAATTAATTCAGGTGGATTGTTTTCAATATCGTAATTATGAAATGGAAGTTTTTCAATTTCAAGAAATTCAATATCAAATTTATCTACATATCTCTCTTTTACAAATCTACCTAATTTTTTATTAATAGAATTAACACTTGGACTACCTACCATTGCAACAACTTTCATATTCATATCCTCCTTGTTTTTTTAAACTATTTATTATTTATTTTCACTAGAACAATCTCAGTATTACTTATTCTTTCATAGAAAAATCTCTGTTTTTTTAATACTGAATAAAGACAGTGTAAAAATACAAATATATTAAAGCTGATAATCATTAAAAAGATAACTACTAAATAATCATTGTACACTCCATTCATATTTAAATTATTTATAAGATTTAATATATAGTTAACTCCATAAAAAACAATGTAAAATGAAAATATTCTTAAAAATGCCTCCTTAAATTTAAGCCTATCTCCTATTCCTTTGATTCTAAGATTTGTTAAATAATTACCCACCGTTCTACCATTTGTCAATACTGGAAATATGGTAAAGTATGCAATAAATACTAACATAAAACTAAATTCATATTTTATAAAGAAACTTAATATTTTAGTTATAAAATTGATAACTATCATATCTATTATATAAAAAGATAAAAATCTCCTAAAATAACTTATTTTATATCTACTTTTCCCAGCATCTTCATCTAGCTTTTCTGTCTTTGGTAAGAATGATGAAAATATCGGTGTTATAAGATAGCCTATAGTTCCACCTAAAGTATTTAAAAATAAATCATCAACATCAAATAGCCTATAAGGTGCATTATAATATCCATATAACCCTGTCAACTGTGTTATTTCAAAAAATAATGAGACTAAAAAAGTTATTACAATCGTTTCTTTCAAATTCCTTTTAAAATAATATCTCAAATATATTCCTAATGGAAATAATAATAGTATATTAAAAACTACTTGTAAAAAAGCTCTTTCTTTTAGTAAATATTTATAAGAACTAGGATTTTTAATATTAATCTTCGTCTCTTTTATAATATCTCTTATTGACTCAAATGGTTTTAAATTATAATGTACTGTTCCTGGTTTTTGTAGTGATTTTATATCTCTTGTCTGTGGCAATGGCAATATAACAAGATAGTATGCAGCAATTAAAAATAATAAAAAAGAAAACAGTATAAATGTTCTCCATTTATTAACATATCCATACTTTTTATAATTATAGATAGCAAAAGGTACTGTCAATAATCCTGCCAATATAGGAAATGTAAATAATGCCATTTTTATTGGAAATAAATAAGCTCCCAAATTATCCCCTCCATCTTTTAACAATTCAATTATAACATATTATTATATTTCATTAGTAAATTAATCCAAAAAAGGGTCAATTTAAAATTGACCCTTTTAATTATTCTTCAATATTCTTTAAATTATAAATATGATTTAATGGACCATGGCCTTTTCCAATATTCATTCCATCTTTAATGGCACCTGTTAAGTATTTTTTTGCCTCTCTAACTGCTTCCTCTATAGATTTTCCTTTAGCTAAGTTTACAGCTATAGCCGATGAAAGTGTACAGCCTGTACCATGTGTATTTGAATTATCTATTCTTTCACCTTCAATCCAAATCATATCTCCATTTTTATATAATAAATCATCTGAACTATCTTTTAAATGTCCACCTTTTATTAGTATATAATTGCTTGTAAATTTGTTTATTAACTTTGCTGCCTCTACCATATCTTCTTTATTATTAACTTCTATTCCACTTAATGCAGAAGCTTCATCCATATTTGGAGTTATTATATCTGCTATACTAAATAATTCTTCAACCATAGCTTTTGTTCCTTCTTGGTCCATTAGTTTAGAGCCGCTTGTTGCAACCATTACTGGATCTAATACTATATTTTTTGCATTATATTCTACAAGCTTTTCTTTTATTGCGATTATCATATCTCCTTCTGGAACCATGCCTATTTTTATTCCATCTGGATAGATATCTTGAAATATATCATCTAATTGTGATTTTATAAAGTCTACAGGAAGATTATATACTTTTGATACCCCCATTGTATTTTGTGATGTAAGTGCTGCAAACACACTCATACCATAAGTTCCATTTGCTGCAAATGTTTTCAAATCTGCTTGTACTCCGGCTCCTCCACTACAATCTGATGTTGCTATAGTTAACAATTTCTCCACAGTTCATCTACCCCCAGTTCACTAAATTTTTCAATATATATATCTGACATTTCTTCTATTTCCGTTAATTCATCCTTACTGTGTTTATCTCCTATTCCCACTACTTTAAAATCTGCTTCCTTAGAAGTTTTTATTGCATAAAGAGAATCTTCAAATATCCAAGTACACTCTTTATCCGTTCCCAATCTTTCCAATGCTTTTAGAAAGAATCTACTATCATTTTTTTTAATTTTCACATTATCTTCTGTCTGTATAAATTCAAAATAATCTTCTATTTCAAGTCTTTTTAATAATGGTATAGCAAATTCTTCTGGTGTTGTTGTTCCTATACATATTTTAACATTATCTTCTCTTAATATATCTAAGAATTCTTTTACATTTGGTTTTAATTCAAATTCAAATTCGTAAAAATATTTCATTTTATTATAAGTAGTTTTTGCTATTTCATTTACATCTTCTATATTGAATTTTTCCTTTATATACATTATTGATTCTTTCATATCTTTTTCTTTCAGTTCTTTGTGTATATTTTTATCAGGATTATATCCCATATCAACTAATACTTCATATGCTAATGTATTCCATAGATACATAGAATCAATTAATGTTCCATCTAAATCAAATATTATTCCCCTCATAAAATACCTCCCTAGACAATCTAAACATTTCTTTAGTTGCTTCTTCTATATTCTTCTCTTTTAATATTGCAGATATTACTGCAACGCCTGAAATTCCAGTTCCTTCTAATTCAACAATATTATCTTTATTAATTCCTCCTATGGCAACAATTGGTATCCCTGTATTCTTAACAATGTTCTTTAATTCTTCAATACTCACATTTGTAGCATCATCTTTAGAATTTGTTAAGAACATTGCCCCAACGCCTAGATAATCTCCACCATCTTCTTCTGCCTTTTTAGCTTCTGATAAATTGCTAACTGAAACTCCTATTATCTTTTCTTTTCCTAAAATCTCTCTCGCTTTTTTAACATCTATATCATCTTGCCCTATATGAACTCCATCTGCATCTAATTCCTTTGCAACTTCAATATTATCGTTTATTACAAAGGGAATATTATGTCTATCTGTTATATTTTTTACTCTCTTACCTAATTCAATAAATTCATTATTATCAATATTTTTTTCTCGCAATTGTACCATTGTTACTCCTGCTTCAATTGCCTCTTCAACTAATTCTTCCAATGGTCTTTCAGTCCATCTTCTATCTGTAACTAAATATAATGTTAAATGTTTTCTATCTTTTTTCAACCTTCATTTCCTCCTTTAAATCTATATAATTAATTAAATTTATATTATCCATTAAGGATGTTTTAAAGCTTCCTATACCTAATGAATTTTTCTCCATATAATCTTTAGCCTTATCTCCAGATACACCCATCATAATAATTCCAAGAACTACAGAAGCTAGTATATTGTCATTATTTGCTCCTATAATTCCTCCAATAAGCCCTGATAGCATACAACCTGTTCCAGTAACTTCTTCCATTTTAGAATTTCCATTTCTTATTAAATACACTATTTCACCATCTGTTATAATATCTATCTTACCAGTTATTCCAACTATTGTATTGTATTTTTTACTAATTTCTTTAGATATTTCTATATATTCTTCTATATTTTCTTCTGTAATCAAATCTTCTATATCTACATCTACCCCAGAATTTGTCTTTTCCCTACTATATAAATATTTTATTTCTGAAGCATTTCCTTTTATAACAGAGAATTTTATCTCCTTAAATAATTCCATTGAAGTATCTACTCTTAATTTTGAAGCCCCTACGCCAACTGGATCAAACAATACTGGTATATTTAATTTATTTGCCATCTTTCCTGCTTTTTTCATTGAATCTATTGTTCTAGTATTCAATGTTCCTATATTTATAACAAGTGCATTTGATATACTTACAATATCTTCAACTTCATTTGGATCATCTGCCATTATAGGCGAACTACCAGATGCCAATATAATATTTGCCACATCATTTACAGTTACATAGTTTGTTATACAATGTACTATTGAATGGTTCTCTTTTAAATTATTAAAAATATTTTCCATTCTTACCTCCTAAATAAAAAAGACTTGCTAGCAAGTCTTTAATTAATTATTAAATCTTCCTCTCTTGGCATTATCCAATAAGTATACGGTCGAATATTAATTCCTCTCAGCAAGTTTACTCAGCTCCCGATTTCAGTTATAATTTGATTATATTAATAGTTTCATTCTATGTCAAACTATATTAAAGATGAGGAGGTATCTTATGAAAAATATAGAAAATATTATCGATTTACAGAGAAAGTATTTTAAAGAAGGAAATACTTTGCCAATTGAGTTTAGAATAGAAGCACTAAAAAAATTGAAATCTATTATTGAAAACAATGAAGAATTTCTCTTTGAAGCCTTATACAAGGATTTAAATAAATCTCCATTTGAAGCATATTCTACAGAGATAGGTGTAGTTTATAGTGAAATTAGCTATATTATAAAAAATATAAAATCTTGGACTAAAAGAAAAAGAGTAAGAACTAATTTAGTTAATTTTAAATCTAAATCCTATATATTAAAAGAACCTTATGGAAATACTTTGATTATATCACCATGGAATTATCCAATCTTTTTGACAATAATGCCATTAATCGGTGCAATAGCTGCTGGTAATACTGCTATTATGAAAGTTTCAAGAAGTTCTTCAAATACAAGCAGGGCATTAGAACAGATAATAAATGTTAATTTCCCAAATGAATATATTTATGTAATAACTGGTGAAGCCGGAACTAGTGAATATTTACTTGAGCAAAAGTTTGATTATATCTTCTATACTGGTGGTATTGAATATGGTAAGAATGTAATGGAAAAAGCTAGTAAATTTTTAACACCTGTAACTCTTGAACTAGGTGGTAAGTCTCCTTGTATAGTTGACAGTAACTCGGATATTCCTATGGTTGCAAAGAGGATTGTATGGGGTAAATTTATTAACTCTGGTCAAACCTGTGTTGCTCCAGATTATATATGTTGATAAAAGTATAAAAGATGAATTAATAAAGAATATAGTTTATTATATTGAAAATATGATATTAGTTGATAGAGATAATTATCCAAAAATAATTAGTGAAAAACATTTCAATAGACTGTTGAAATATCTTGATAATTTAGATATTATATATGATAGTGGGGTTGATAATCATTATCAAAAGATTTATCCTATTCTTGTGGATGAACCAGATTTTAATAACCCTATTATGGAAGAAGAAATTTTCGGACCCATATTGCCTATTTTATCTTATGAAAAAGTAGATGAGGCTATTAAAAATATAAACTCTCTTACAAAACCATTGGCAGCTTATATATTTTCAAATAATGAAGTTTTTATTGATAATATATTGCATAAAATACCCTTTGGTGGAGGTTGTGTAAATGATACCCTTATGCATTTGGCAAGTCCATATCTGCCTTTTGGTGGAGTCGGCACAAGTGGCATGGGATCATATCATGGAAAGAAATCTTTTGAAACCTTTAGTCATGAAAAATCTATTTTGGATAAGTCTATAAGAATTGACCTGCCTTTTAGATATCCTCCATATAATGATAAATTGAAATTGGTTAAGAAAATTCTAAAATAAATGAAAAGCTGAGGTGAGATATGCTTTTACTTGAGAACAAATTAATCGAGTATATGAATATTAATGATGAAGAGAAAGCTCTCAAAATTTTAGATGAAATATTTAAAAAATTATCAAAAATAAATTCACCAAAACATTTTAGATATTTAAAAAATTATCTAATAACTTTTAATGGAATTGTCTCATATAATTATTATAAGAGACCTATATGCAAGAAAATGCTTTATAATATGCGATTTAATTTTATGCAAAAAATAGAAAGAGCCAATTCAGTTGAAGAATTGTATCAACTGGGAAGAAATATAGTTATGTTTTATATAAATGATATTAAATCTGAGAATATGATAACAAAAAATCCAACAATTAACAAAGCAATCGAATACATACACAACAATTTAGATAAAGAGCTTACATTAGATGAGGTTTCTAAATCAGTATTTGTTAGTAGTACTTATTTATCCCATCTATTTAGTAAATGTATTAAAATGACTTTTTCTCAGTATATAATTCATACAAGAATTCAAAAATCTAAATATCTCCTTACAAATACAAATATGTCAATTATGGAGATTGCTTTAGAATGTGGTTTTAATAGTCAATCCTATTTTTCAAATGTATTTAAAAAAATAGAATTAATGACTCCAAAAGAATATAGAGAAGAATATTAAAGCAGTTGAGAGTGCATAGTTAACTATACACTCTCAATTCTCAATTGCTTTTTTTCTTTAAACTACCATCAAAACTCTATTATTTTATCAAAAGCATTTATATAATCCCATTTATGGGATATTATTATTAAAGTCTTATCTACTATATTAAGTAATTCTTTTTGAATAATTATAGTATTTTTATCATCTAAATTTGCCAGTGGTTCATCAAGTATTAATATTGGAGTAGATCTTAATATTGCTCTTGCTAAAGTGATTCTTCTTTTTTCTCCACCTGATAAATTCTTACCACCTTCAGAAATTCTCATATCTAAAGATTTATAATCTGCATATTTTTCTAGTCCAATTTTATTTAATAGTTCTATTATATCCTTGTCTTCGATATCATCATACATAGCTATATTATTTCTTAGACTGTCGTCAAAAAGTATCGCATCTTGTCTCATAATGGTTATTAGTTTATTTAAACTATAAATCTCATTTAAAGATATATTATCAATTACTATATTTCCACTATTGGGATTATAGTAATTTAATAGTAAATTTATACAAGTAGTCTTACCTGAACCACTTTTACCTCTTAAAAGATATCTCTTATTTTTCTCAAATATGAAATTAAAGTTTTCTAAAATATTCTCTTTTCCCATATATCCAAAGGAAATATTTTCAAATACTATTTCATTAAAATTGTCTTTAATAATATCTTTTTTTTTATTATAATTTTCTATTTCATTTATAAAATCCAATATTGATTTATTTACTGGCTTTACGGATATTATATCCTGTATTAAATGTGACAGAGATATTATAGGAAATGAAAGTTGGTCTATCATACCTATTGCAATAAAAAAGTCCCCTGCAGAAAAACTTCCCTTTAATACTAAATATCCTGCAAATATTAAAACTATAAAATGAGAGAAATAAGAAAGTATTGCAGATATACTTCTTGTAATATATCCTAATCTTCTTTTATTATAGTTTTTCTCCATAACAACATTATTAGAATTTAAATATAATTCTTCTATATTCTCTTCAATATTGTAGTTTTTAATTATTTCAAATCCATTTAGCCAATCTGTTATATATCTCATATGGTTTTCTAGTTCTTTTATATAATCTACTTGAGAATTTTTAAGCTTTTTCTCAACTAATTTTGGGATATATAATGGCATTGTTAATAAAACTAAAGTAACTATAGCAATTTTAAAATCCAATACAAATAATGATATACTTACAATAAAAATCTTTATAATTATCTCTGATAATATAGGTATTGTTCCAAAATATTTATTTTCAATTATATCCATTTCATTTGTATATTCAGTAATGTATTCACCTATATTTTTCTTATTATATTCTGGATAATTTCTTTTTAATATTGATTTAAAATAATCTTCTCTTAGTTCTTTTACAGCGTTTACAATAAATCTACCTTTACTATTATCATAAAGGTAAAAGAATCCTAGTTCTAAACCTATAAATACTCCTAAGTAGATACCATATTTTATACTAGAATTAAATTCTCTGGAGATAGCATAGTCTAATAGACTACCTTTTATAAACTGTACTTTAACTGCAAAAATTGAAGCTATTATTGAAAACAATATTGCTAATAGCAATGGTCTTTTATTTTTTATTATATATTTTTTCATCACAATCCTCCTAGTTATTTTTAAAATAACAATAGAAGGTTTCCTTCTATTGTTTAGAAGGATATTCTTAATCTAACCATAAATTTCACCTCTTAATATGTAAATGATATATAAATTATATCAAATAAATATCTTCTCACAAATAATACATTTTTTATAAAAGATAAAAAGATTGAAAGGATTTCTCTTTCAATCTTCTCCATAATTGTTTACTGTCAACTATCAACTGTTACACTGTTTTTATGGTTCTAGAATAAAAAATCGAATATGTTATTATACTATAGCTTGATATTTTACGAGAAGAAATGAAGGGAGTTGCGATTCTCCCTCATATTTCCTCTCGAGCTCTCCATTTTTACACCCTCAACGCTTTTTCAGTGAATTAATTAACTTAAATATATCCAAAGAAAATTCATCCACCTATCAACTTTGGCTGACCTTTTACTTTTCTTAGATGCCGTTCTCCAAAAATATGGAACACTTTATTTTAGATATACTTTTAAAAATAGAATTTACTATTTAATTGAGTATTTATTTAAAAAAGTGGTTTTAACTGTCAACTATAAACTCTCAACTTTACACTGTTTTTGTAACTCTTAACTGCTTTTAAAACTCTGGCAAGAATATTGAAAATATTGTACCTTTGTCTTGTTCTGAATTTAGTTTAATATAACCGCCTTGTCTTGTGATTATCTCTCTTGTAAGATATAATCCAATGCCAACTCCCTCAATTTCTTGTACATCTTCTTCTCTATAAAATCTTTGAAATACTCTACCATGATTATTTTCTTTTATACCTTTTCCCGTATCCATTATATCTATTCTTATATACATCTCCATTTTTTCAACATTTATATTTAATTCTCCACCATTATCTGTGTATTTAATTCCATTATCTAAGATATTAAATAATGCCTCCGATGTCCATTTTCTATCGTGGGAAACTATTAAATTTTCTGGACAATTTACATTTACTATAATGTCTTTTTGCTCTGCTGAAAAAAGTATTCCTCCTAGGGCAATTGCTAATGTATCATATATTGTCTGTTCACTTTTTTCTAGTTTTATAATACCAGTTTCTAATCTAGAAGTTTTTATCATACTATCAATTAAAAAATCTAATTTTTCTAATTGTCCATCCATATCTCTTAAAAATTCCTTTTGTTTCTTTTCTTCAATATTATTTTCTAATAAAGTGGTATTTATCATCTTTATATTTGCCATTGGCGTTTTTACTTGATGTGATATATCTGTTATAAGTTCTTGTAAATCCATTTTTTCTTTTGATATATCCCTTCTATTTCCTTCAATTATTTCATATAATCTTATAAGTCTATGATTTACTTTATAGTATAGTCCATCAGCTTCATCTATTTGATTTAATTCTATCTTTCCATCTATCATCTTATCCAAATCATCACATAATTCTACAGTAAATATTTCTATCTTCTTTCTTATTTCTAATATCAATATGACCATCCAAAATATAGTGATAAATACTATTGTAATTATAGATATTGTATTAAATTCATTACCTAGTAAATACAATCCTAACAAGGATAAGATTAAAGTAAGAATAAAACCTGAGATAATATAGATAATACTTTTGTTAATTGAAAAATTATCATTTTTCATTTTTTATTCCTCCAACCCACATATATCCCATCCCATAAACTGTCTTTATATATTGAAAATCATTCTTCTCTATCTTTCCTCTTAATCTACTTATGGCCGCTGTTAAAGCATGTTCATCAACATAGTTTTCATCAATATCCCAAAGTTTTTCTAATAATATCTGTCTTGTTAATACGGTGTTTTTATTTTCTGTAAATATTTTTAAAAGCCTATATTCTAATGGTGTTAATGGTATATTTTCATTATCTAAAGTGGATTTCATTTCAGTAAAAGATACTAATAAATTTCCATCATTATAAATATCACCTTTGAAATTATTATCTCCTTTTTCTACTCTTGATAAGATTGCTGAAACTTTCTTTTGAAATACATTTATAGGAAATGGTTTAGTTACATAGTCCTCTCCACCAAGTTCAAAACCTTTTAACATATCTGATTCCATATCATTTGCAGTTAAGAATATAATTAGTGAGTCTGGTTCTATTTCTTTAAATTCCTTACATAAATCAAATCCATTGCCATCTGGTAAATTCACATCTAATATTATTAAATCAAATTTATCATTTGAAAATTCTTCCTTAGCTTCCTTTGCCGACATTGCCGAAATAACCGTATATCCTACATTTATTAAATTGTAACAGAGAGTATTATTTAATAATTTATCATCTTCAACAACCAATATCTTCATTTAATCACTTCCTTATGAACAATATAACATTAAATTCATTTTTTTCATAATAGAATAAAGGACGGTTATACCATCCTCTATCTAAGTTGTTGCCAATCTTTCAACTACAGATTCACTTTCTATATTTTTAAAAGCTATATATGGAATTATTACAGCTATTAATAATAAAATTGGTGTACATATTATTAGTGGCAATAATGTAAATTTATAAGATGTAAATCCTCCACTCATTATTGCTGTATTTCTTAATATGACTCCTATTCCAAAAGAACTTATAGCATAAGATAATATTAATGTTATGGAAATATAAGTTAACCCTTCTGTAATAAGTAATCTTCTAAGTTGATTCTTTGTCATTCCTATACTTTGCATCATAGCAAATTCTTTCTTACGAGATATTATTGAAGTTATCATACTGTTTAGAAAGTTTAATATACCAACTAATGCAAGTACTAAGGATAATGCATTACCCATAATAAATTTAGATCTTGTCTCTCCTTCTATCATATCTATTTTAGATTGTCTTGATGTATATGGCATAGAATTATCTATATTTTTTTGATAATTAATTAGTATATTTTCAGTAGTATTTATATATTCATCATCTACATTAAAGAATAGTTTTCTTATAGTATTATCTGGCCATATTCCTTTAAATTCAACACTTGGCATTATAAAATCTAAACTAAAATAAGAACTATCTGCACCTGAAAAAATTGGTATTACCTGTTTTATTATTCCCATTATTTCATATTCTTTATTTTCTATAATTATTTTTTGTCCTACTGAATATGTAGGCATATGATCTCCAGAATCATCTGAAACTCCAATTGCGATTAGATAATTCCCTGTTTCAAATTTTTCTGCATCAAATTCTCCCTCAACCCAGTTATTCGCTTTGATTAACTCATCAATGATTAATTTATCTCCACCAAATATAACTGAGCCAGATTTTTTAGTTTCTAATGCTTCCTTATATGCATTTGTCCAATATTTATCTTCTTTCATAGACTCTAATCTACCATTATTATTATAAAAGCTTTCCATATTATTTATTGCATTCTCACCTATTGGCAGTATTATTTCTTCAGAATACAATTCTCCTTTTGATTCTAAACCCTCTAGATTATTTACTATATCTTTAAGCTCAGTAGATATAGTATTCCCTTTTGAATTATATTTATTTATATAATCTTCAGTTGTTGCATCCATTATAATAAAATCCGATATAACCATATCTGATAAATATACTTCTACATCAAAGCTTGCATTCTTTGCATATAGCATTGATAATACTACTAATGCCAATGTTAGTGATAAAATCATTGTTATAGTTCTCTTTTTATTTCTTCCCATATCCCTTAGTGACATTGTTATAGGAGAAGCACCATGTTTACTATTTTTCGATTTACTCTTACTTAGACTATCTCCTTCAGAATATTTTAAAGCCTCTATTGGTGAAACATTTCCAGCTAATTTTGCTGGCTTTAAACATGATATAAATACTGTGATCCATGCAAATAATCCTGAACCTATAAATATTATTGGGTTAAATGCTACAGAACTCCCATATTCTCCAAGAACTTTTGGAACTAATACCATTCCAAATAAATATCCTATTATAAGCCCTATTGGAATACCTATTAAACTTAATTTATTACCTTGTTTATATATTAATTTTTTTATCTGTCTTTGAGTTGTTCCCAATGTTTTTAGTTTTCCATAAAATTGTATATCTGATATGATTGATATTTGAAATATATTATATATAATCAAAAATCCTGCTATAAATACTAGTATCATTGAAAGATATAATGGTATTGATTCTTGAAATGACATAATTTTTATTCCTTCGTCATAAGCAAGGTTTACACCATATTTTAATTCACTTAAATTTAAATCAGATAATATTTTATCCATTGTGTTCTCTAAATCCTTGTCACTATATAGATTAACATCTATATTTCTCATTCCTCTAAATTGATTTTCTTCATTTTTTTCTATATGATTTATTTGATTTAATACAAATTCTTCGTTTACCCAAGCCATTTGAGCATATCCTACACTATTACCTTCCCAATATCCTGATAATATAAACTCCTTTTCCAATACCTCATTTGAAAAGAAATCATCTCTCCATTTAAGACTAATTTTTTGCCCTATTTCATGAGGGATATTTAATCTATCTAAAGTCAAATCTGATAATGCAATTTCGTCAATATTTTTAGGCATATTACCAACTGTAGGTAATGCAAAACTATGCTTAGCAAAGTTTTCATCAGCAAATCTTATTTCCAATTGTTGACCTATAAGTTCAGTATTTTCTCCAAGACCTAATACAATACTCCTACCTGCCTGAGCTACATCTGGATGTGAACTTATTTTTTCAAAAATTTCATCTGTTATATTATCTTTCATAGATATATGTGAATCATATCCTGATTTATAAAAGTACATTTCGATTACATTTTTTGTCTGTGATTCTGTTATAACAAATAATGTGGTAAACATCATAGTTGTTAATATAATTGCTATAATTGCAATATTATTTCTTCCCTTATTTTTCTTATATGATCTATTTGATAGTTTCTTTACTATATTTTTATTATTATTTTTAAATAGTATATCTTGCATATCTTCTCCTCCTATCCTTTTATTCTTCCGTCTTCAATTCTTATAATTCTATCTGCCAATTGTGCTATTTCATCATTATGAGTTATCATAACTAGAGTTTGATTAAATTCTTTACTTGTTTGTCTTAATAGTCCTAATACTGCTGCACTTGTCTTTGAATCCAAGTTTCCTGTTGGCTCATCTGCTAAAACTATTGCTGGTTTTGAAACCAATGCTCTTGCTATTGCAACTCTTTGTTGTTGTCCTCCAGATAGATTGTTTGGCATATTATTTAATTTATCTTCTATATCTAACATTTTTACAATTCTATTCATATATTCAATATCTACTTTTTCTCCATCTAGTTCTACTGGAAGGGTTATATTTTCATAGACATTTAATATTGGAACTAAATTATAATTTTGAAATACAAATCCTATATTTCTTCTTCTAAAAATAGTTAATTGTTCATCGTTCATTTCTGATAATTCTTTTTCTCTAACTTTTACAGATCCTGATGTAGGAGTATCTAATCCACCAATCATATTTAATAATGTTGATTTTCCACTACCAGAGGTTCCTACTATTGCAATAAATTCTCCTTGTTCTATAGATAATGAAATCCCATCTAATGCTTTTGTTAAATTATCTTCCTTACCATAATATTTTTTTAATTCATTTGTATGTAATATTTTCATTTTCATCATCCTTTTCTATTTGATGTTTCTATTATAAAATTCAATTCTCATCTAATTCTCACCAAAAAGCATTATTTTTGAATTATTTTCAAAAACATTCTCATAATTTAGTGAGAATTATATAAAAACTCTTAAAAAACTTTTATTTAGTGATTTTTATATTTGTAGTATAATGAAATATTGTTATATAGATTTAACTATTTTGTTTTTAATAAGATTTTTTATATTTCGTAGAATGTTTTGATTCTAGTATATTTTAAAAATAAAATTTGATATTCTTCGAACACCTACTCACAAAGCCGAAGCTTTTTAATCTCTTATACTTTTATAGGAGTTACGATACTTTATTAAATCGATCTATTTAAAACTCTAAAGCGAGAGGCTGGTACTATAGATATATTCTCTATATATAATATTAAACTTTATCTATAATCTCTTAAGTAAATATATATTATGGAAAAAGCATTGTGAGATTTTGGTTATAAAATCAAATGAAATTTTGGAAAGGTTTGGCTATGGAATAGCCCTTGGAAAGATGAGTTTAGATTTATTCCAAAATGGAAACCGCTTTTGGAATAATATATATTTTAATCAGTTTGATAATTCCGTAGGAAACTATATATTATGTACTTCTTTACTAAGTCCATTTTCTTTAGTAGCTTCTATATTATCCATAGTCGACTAACGCATTAATTATATTTTTGGAATAAATTTTATTTTTATATTCAACAAGATATATTTATTATAAAATCTTAAGCTGTTTATAATAATTTTTAATAACTATTTATATTAATTAAATTTAGAATAAAAATCGAATATGATATTATACTATAACTTTATATTTTACGAGAAGAAATGAAGGGAGTTGCAATTCTCCCTCATATTTCCTCTCGAGCTCTCCATTTTTACACCCTCAACGATTTTTCAGTGAATTAATTAACTTAAATATATCCAAAGAAAAGTCGTCCACCCATCCACTTTGGCTGACCTTTTACTTTTCTTAGATGGCTTACCCAAAAATATGGAACACTTTATTTTAGATATACTTTTAAAAATAGAATTTGCTATTTAATTGAGTATTTATTTAAAAAAGTGGTTTTAAAACTGTCAACTTTACACTTTCAACTATCAACTGTATTTGTAGCCCTCAACGCTTTTTCAGTGAATTAATTAACTTAAATATATCCAAAGAAAATTCATCCACCTATCTACTTTGGCTGACCTTTTACTTTTTTTAGATGTCTTTCTCCAAGAATATTATAAATTCCATTTTATATCTACTTACTAAAATAGAATTTATAATTTTATTACAATATTTCTTTAAGAAAGTTATTTTATAACTGTAAACTGTTATCTTTTAACTCTCAACTGCCTTTAAATATTCTTATTTAAGTTGAATTCATTTATAAAAGATAAAAAGATTGAAAGGCTTTCTCTTTCAATCTTCTCTATAACTGTACACTGTCAAATAGCAACTGTTATACTGCTTTTGTAACTTTCCACTGTTTTTTGTATTTTTATTTGAAATTATTTTTAAAAACTTATTGACATAATATTCTTTCCATTGTATAATTGACAAAAGTTAAAAAATAAAAACGAAATGCAGGAACAAGTAATTATTTATTTTTGATATAGAGAGTTATCGGTTGGTGAAAGGTAATGAGAAAATATTTAATGAATACCTCTTGATAGTTGCTCATTGAACAGTTCTCTTAGTAGATGAAGACGGGTTCACCCGTTATAGTGATAGGATGTCATATGTTTTACATATTGCACCCGAAAAGGTTATATATCGTGAGATATATGACGAACCGAGGTGGTAACACGGGATATTGGCTCTCGTCCTCTTTACAAAGAGGATGGGTGCTTTTTTTATACCTAAAAATTAATCATTATCCTCTTAGCCAAAAATATAAAAAATAATTGGAGGAATAAAAATGACTAATATTAAATTTTTTACAGGAGAAAATATACCATTAGAAATGCATAAGGTGAGAATAGTACAAAAACTAAATTTACCACCAGTTGAATTAAGAAAAGATGCGATTTATGAAGCAGGTTTTAATACATTCTTACTACAAAATAAAGATGTATTTATGGATATGCTTACTGATAGTGGAGTAAATGCTATGAGCGATAGACAACAGGCGAGTATGTTAATTGCTGATGATAGCTATGCAGGAAGTGCTACTTACACAAGACTTGAAGATAAGGTTAGGGAAATTTTTGGAATGGAATTTTTCTTACCTGCACATCAAGGAAGAGCTTGTGAGAATATTATTGCTGAAGTATTTGTAAAAGAAGGAGATATTATACCAATGAACTTCCATTTTACAACTCCTAAAGCACATATTACAAGACTTGGCGGACAAGTTGAAGAACTTCTTATAGAAGAAGGATTAAAGATAAATAGTGACCATCCTTTTAAAGGAAATTTTGATATACCAAGACTTCGCAAATTTATAGAAACTGAAGGTACAGATAAAGTTCCATTTATCCGTTTAGAAGCTGGAACAAATCTTATAGGTGGACAGCCATTTTCACTGGAAAATGCTAGAGAAGTTGCTGCTATTGCAAAAGAATTTGGTATACCAACTATTTTAGATGCTAGTTTACTTCAAGATAACCTATACTTTATAAAAACAAGAGAAGAATCTTGTAAGGATATGTCCATAAGAGAAATTACAATGGAACTTTCTAATTTAATGGATATAATCTATTTTTCAGCAAGAAAACTTGGATTTGCTCGTGGTGGTGGTATTTGTATAAGACATGAGCAAGATTTTATGAAGATGAGAGAATATATTCCATTATTTGAAGGATTCTTAACTTACGGTGGTATGTCTGTTAGAGAAATGGAAGCTATGGTTGTAGGACTTGATGAAACTATGGATATGGATGTTATATCTCAAGGACCATTATTTATAAAATATATGTGTGATGAATTACAAAAACGCGGAGTACCTGTTGTAACTCCTGCTGGCGGACTAGGATGTCATATAAATGCAAGTGCATTTGTACCAAATATTCCTCAAAATGAATACCCAGCTGGTGCATTGGCTGCAGCATTATTTATTGCTGGTGGTATTAGAGGAATGGAAAGAGGAACTCTTTCTGAGCAAAGAAATCCTGATGGTACTGAACCATTAGCAAATATGGAATTAGTTCGTCTAGCACTACCTAGAAGAGTGTTTACATTATCCCAAGTTAAATACGCTATAGACAGAATTGTTTGGTTACATGAAAATAGAGATTTAATTGGTGGATTAAGATTTGTTGAAGAACCAAGTACATTGAGATTCTTCTTAGGAAAATTAGAACCATTATCAGATTGGCCAGAAAAATTAATGGCTAAATTTAGAGAAGATTTTGGTGATAGTCTATAAAATAACAAAAGGAATGAGCAAAAGCTCATTCCTTTTAATTAATCTACTCTAAAATTTTACCAAACAGATATCCTTTCCTCTGGTGCTAGATACATGCCATCTCCTGATTTTATATTGTATAAATTGATAAACTCTTCCATATTTGATAATTGAATATTTGCACGAACTTTAGCAGGTGAATGTTCATCATTTTCTAAACTTTGTTTTTCAGTTTCTTGAGTTGCTTTCATCTTCCATGATTCTGACCATCCGCTAAAAAACTCTTTTAAGTCAGGATTTTTATCTTTTGCTTTTAGTGATTCTAGAGCAACCCTTAAACCACTTTCATCTGCAATATTTTCGCAAAGTGTATTTTTCCCATCAATTTTTCCACCTGCATATTCTATTTTATCAAATAATTTTTCAACTTTTTCTATTCTATTTTCAAATTTTTTAAAATCTTCATCTGTCCACCAATTATTTAATTTCCCATCTTTATCATATAAGGCTCCTTCTGAGTCAAATGCATGTGCAATTTCATGACCTATAATTGCACCTATACCTCCATAATTTTTACTTACTGAATTTTCCTTACTATAAAAAGGTGCTTGTAATATCCCAGCTGGAAGACAAATTGTATTAACTAATGGTTCATATGCTGCATTTACAGTATAAGCTGGCATTATAAATCCATCTTTTTTAACTGGTTTACTAAAGTTTTTATACATATATTCTTTACTAATTCTATTTAAATTACTTATATTTTCAAATAGACTTTTATTAGTGTCTATTTCATATTCATTATGGAAATTCTTTTTTTCCTCAGAATATCCTATTTGTATTTTTATTGCATCTAATTTTTTAATTGCCTCAGCTTTTGTTTTATCTGATAACCAATCATTCTTTTTCAATCTCTCTTTATAAGCTTTTATTATATCCTTAGTCATATTTTCTATATCTTTTTTAGCTTCTTGATCCAAGCTCTTCTTTCCATAATAATTTCCAATTGATTCATCAAAGAAATTACTGGATATATTGTATGCTATTAATTTATTATCTTCTTCTACTAATTCTTCTTCCTCTAATCCACTATCATTTAATCCACTATCATTTAATTCATAAACTCTATTTAATTGTTTCATTAAATCTTCAGATAATAAATTTAATGAGTGAGACACTTTTTTAAGATACATCCAATCTTTTATACTTTGTAAATTTTTATTATTTATTATTTTATCAATGTTTTCCAAGTATTTTGTATTATCAACAATTACTTTATCTGGTACAACTCCTAATAATTCTTTTACTATTTTCTCAAAATCAATATTCTTGCTATATTTCTTAAATTCATCAAAAGGAATATAATTTTTTTCAGTATTTACTTCTTCCTCATTTACATCTTCCTCTTTATCTTTTGGAAAATAATTATCTACTATATATTTATCAAGTTGAAAAATATTTGAAAGCATTCTCTCTGCTTCTTCTTCTGTTTTACCACTGCTTATAAGAATCTCTTTTAATAATTTAGAAAAGTCTTTTCTATATGATTCTCCTTCTTTGCTATCCGCTTCATAATAACTTAAATCAGGTAATAAGTTTTGTAAACCATTAAAGTATAAATTCTTTTTATCTGATTCTTTTTCATCAGTTCCTATATTAAAATTAAATGGTAACTCATAATCATTTAATTGGAAGTATACAGCTTTATCATTTAGATCTTTTAATGACCATACTTCTTCTATTTCCTTTAAAAACGGTATTACTGGTTTTATACCTTCTTTATTTCTCTTTTCATAATTATTTGCTATTCTATAAAGTTTAATAAAATTTTCTATTTCTTTATCTTCTATTTTCATTTTACCTTCTGCCATTTTATTAAAATCATCCATAAGTTCTTTATTTATATTTTCATGAATTTCTTCTATTATCCCTTTACTTGGACTTTTTTCACTAATCACAGCATTTTTTAACCATTCTTTATTTATATATTCATAATAATCATCTTCTAATCTTATACTCTTATTATTTAGTTCCTCAGTTGTTGGTATTTTTAATTTATTATCTACTCTTACTTATCCTTTTGCTGCATGGCTATTGCTAAATCCACTTATTACTATAAATAAAGCCATTATAAAAGATAGTATTGATTTTTTATTATTTTTTATCATTTTTCCTCCTTGTAATAGTTTTAATAATCCTATTTATCCCTAATAAAAAGAATTTAATTAACTATTTTATATTTATTCTTTCATTACATAATTATTATAAAACAATTTATTATATTTTTCTTTACAAAATATTTACAAAAAAATATAATTATTATTACAAAATTAATTTGAAATATTTTTCTTTTATTAATTAGGATATTCTTATTTCTAAGTATTTCTTTTCAATTAAAATTTACTTCTAAGATTTAGAAAAACTTTTAAAAGCTCTTTCTTTACTTTTCCTATTCTGATATATTAAAATCATCTGCATATAATATAGTTTCTACCATGTTAAAACCGTTAAAAATAGGAATAAGAATGTCCTTATTCCTATTTTATATTTATTTATATAGAGTTGTATATTTACCAGATTGATACTCTTTTTTCTGGTGACAAATACATTTTATCTCCTTCTTTTATATTATAAAATTCAATAAATTCTTCCATATTTGATAATTGAATATTTGCACGAACCTTACCTGGAGCATGTTCATCTATCAATAATGCATTTTTTTCAGATTCTTTAGTTGCTTTCATTCTCCATGATTCTGCCCAACTACTAAAGAATTCTTCTAAATTTACATCTCCCTCTATTTTTAATGCCTCTAAAGCAACTCTTAAACCGCCTATATCTGAAATATTTTCACCTAAGGTAAGCTCTCCATCAATTTTTCCACCTGCATATTCAATTCCATCAAATAGTTTTTTTACTTTTTCTGTCCTTTTTTCAAATTCTTTAAAATCTTTATCTGTCCACCAATTTGAAAGATTTCCATCTTTATCATACAATGCCCCCGATGAATCAAAAGCATGTGATATTTCATGAGCTATTGTAGTTCCTATGCTACCATAGTTTCTACTTAATGAGTTTTCACTGCTATAAAAAGGAGCTTGAAGTATTCCTGCTGGAAAACAAATTGTATTAGATAGTGAATCATAAGCTGCGTTTACAACTTGACCAGGCATTATCCATCCACCTTTTTCAACTGGTTTATTGAAACCATCAAATGTGCGCTTAACAATTTCATTATTAATCCTGCTTATATTTTCAAATAAGCTTTTATTGCTATCTATTTTAAAACCTTCATTTTCTCCATTTTCAGGATATCCTATTTGGATATTAATTCCATTTAATTTATTTAATGCTTCTGCTTTAGTCTCTTTTGACAGCCAGTCATTTTTTTCTAACCTATCTTTGTATACAGATATAATATTTTTTGTCATATTTGTAACATTTTCTTTAGCTTCTTTACCAAAGTAATTTTTCCCATAATAATTACCTATTGTATTGCTAAAAAATCCACTTGCTAAATTATATGCTCTTTCCTTTGGTTCTTGTATTTCTGTTACACCATTTTCTAATTCTTCTGCAATTTTAATTATTTCTGTTAAATCATCTGTCATATATGTGAATGAAGAAATTAACTTTAGTGTATATAACCAATCTTTTATAATAGGTAAATTTTCTTCATTTATAACTTTATCTAAATTATGAGAAAACTTTGTATTAAAATCTATAATATAATCTGGTTCTCCCCCTATTAAATCTACTATAGTTTTTTCCAAATCTACATTCTTACTAAGTTTTATAAAATCTTTAAAATCAATCTTTTTTTCAGATAATTCTTTATCATTTTGTTCATCATCAGAAAGTGCATACTTTGCCATTATTTCATCAAATTTCACAAAATTTGCATGCATTTTACTTGCTTCTTCTTGAGTTTTTCCAATTTTTAATAGTGATTTTTCTATCATTTCTTTATAACCTTTTTTTAACTTTTCTCCTTCTTCGTTATCTTTTTCATAATAACTAAGATCTGGTAACATACGAAAAGATTGATTAAAATACAATGCTTTTTTATCTAACTTTTCTCCATCTTCACTTACAAAAATTTCAAATGGTATTTTATAATTATTTAAACTAAAATATGATAATTTTTCATTAAAATCTTTTAAATTAGAAATGCTTTCTATTTCTTTTAAATAAGGTATTAATGGTTTCATTCCATCATTATTTCTTTTTTCATAATCATTTGCTAATTTATAAAGCTTTATAAATTCTCCAATTTCCTTATTTTCAATTTCCTTTTCTCCCGATGCCATTTTGTCAAAATCTTCAATAAGAGTTTTGTTTATTTTTTCTTCTATCTCTTCTGTCGCTCCAATAGAGGAAGCTGTTTTAGGTATTTCCGTCTTATCCATCCATTCTTTATTTACATATTCATAGTAGTCATCTTCTAATCTTACATCACTATTTTTTACTATTTTTGCTTTTGGTGATTCTATTGTATCTTTTGTTGTTTTAGTTTTACTGCAACCAGTAACTCCTAGTACCAATGCCATTACTAGAGATATTATTGCATATTTTTTATTATTTAACATTTTTCCTCCCAATTTTGTTAGAATTTAAATATAAAATTTAATTTTATATTTATAAAACTTTTGCATAGTCAATTGTATTTTATTTATTTCTATATTTTGTAACAAAATATTTACAAAAAAAAATAATTTTATGACAAAATTCTACATTATAAACCTTTTATTTAATTTCACATAAAAATGAGAATATGAAATATTTCATATTCTCATAGAATCCTATTTTATTATATCTCCTGGATTAGTTGAGGATTTACTTTTTGACCAAATCTTTTCAAATGCTTCCCAATCTCTTATTGGTAGTAATTTATCCCATATTTCAAATATCTCTTTATCTTTTTTGTAGTATTTATGTAAATTAGTTGCCTCTTGAACATCACTATAATACCATTTATTTTTATCTTGATTATCTAGCCATATCTTCATATCTTTTAATAATCTATCTTTTTCTGGTTTCCTATCTAATAAACTATTTATTAACTTAGTTTCTTATCATCTAATAAATTCTATATCTGGTTTAAAATAACCATCTGGATATCTTATCATATAGGCAAAGTGATTCTTTTTATCCAACTCTAGAATTGTATTATTTTTTTCATCTGGCATTACTGGTTCACTTGGTTCAATTATATTTTCATCACTAGTAGAATTATACCTTACTTTTCTTGCCCCTATATCTAATTTTATTTCTTTATTTTCATCTTCAATATCTATAGTTCTATCATTTTCATCTACAATCTCATATCTTGTTGGAGATTTTACAAGTTAAAGTATATAATTACCTTCTTCAAATTGTAGGATAAATATATTTCCATTTTCATCCGTCGTATATATTCCTATTTGTAATGCTTATTAAACCAATCAATTGTCATATTTATAACCTCATTATATTCTTCCATAAAACTATGATTTGCTCCCTTAATTATTCTCAATTCTGAATCACTGGAAATATATTTCATGGCTTTCTCAGACCTTTTATATAACAACCTTTCCTCTTCATCAGCATCACCGTGAATTATTAAAATTCTTCCATTTACATTTTCTAATAATTCAGATTGAACTATTTCACTAAATCCATTTAAGATTCTATTATCTACTATTATTTTTTCTCTTATTCCATTATTTAAATATTCTTCAATAAATCCCTTTTCTTTTAAATCTATCATCTGCTCTGCTGTAAAAAACTCATCCCAATTATAATTCATTGCATCTGTCAATGCACCTGTTAAAACCATTGTTGCAGATTCACTTATATTTGATTTTAAACATATCAAAGTGCCTAAGCTATGTCCAAATAATCCTATATTTTTATAACCCATATTTCTTATAAGTTCTATGGCAGCATTTAAATCATCCACTTCATTTTCTATAGTAAGAATAGCATCATCACTCTCACCACATCCACTAAAATCAAAGATAAATGCATTATATCCATTTTCATTCAATGCTTTAGACATTTTTTCAAATCTACCTCTAGAATATTTATCTGACATAAATCCATGGCAAAGTATTATTATACTATCTGATTTTATATTTGATTTATATAAATTTCCAACTAAATTTAATCCTCTTGAATTTTTAAAAACAATTTTTTTCATATAAATTCCTTTCTATAATATATCCTCTAAGTTTAATATATTTTCAATATTATCATATTTAAAATGTGCATAAAATATGGTATTTATATTTACTAATTTTTCTATATTATAACAAAAAATAGCTATAGAATATATCCATAGCTATTTTATAATTACTTAGTTATTGTATTGTAAATTATTTGAGCAGATTCTGCTCTTGTTAAATTTGATTTTGGTGAGAATGTCTTCTTACCTTTGCCTTTTAAATATCCTGAAGAAACTAGTTTATTTACACTTTCTTTTGCCCAAGAAGATATTTTATTTTCGTCAATAAATACTATTATCTTCTCTGAATTTAGTTTTCTATTCATATATTCTAATGTGTTTGATAATAATACTGAAATCTCTTCTCTTGTTAATGTCTTATCTCCTCTAAAACTACCATCTGTAAAACCTTTTGCTATTCCATTATCTAATGCCCAATTAGCATATGGAAAATATCCATCAGATTTATTTAAATCATTTGCCTTAGAACTTTGATATTGTTCAGGATTTACTTTAGCCATTTCTCCCAATACAGTTATAAATTCTCCCCTAGTTATTAATTTATTTGGCTCAAATTTATCAATAGATAATTTATTATAATAACCTTCTTTTACAATATATTTTATTATTCTTTCTGCCCAATGATTTCCTATATCTAAAAATTCAATCTTTACTGTATCTTCAACTATAGTTTCATCTGTGTTTTCCTTTGATACTACTTCATCTTTTTCTACTGGTTGTGATATTTCATATTCTTCAGTATAGTTATTATCATTATATCCATTGGATGGACTTTCCGGCTCTGGGTCTGGCTTGATTTCAGGATCAACTGGTTTATCTTTAATTTTTAATCCTTCTATTGCTTCTTTTAACTTTTCTGCTGCTTTATCTACTTCTTCTTGACTTGCCATGTCGTCTGATGATACTTCTTTTGCTTTTGCTAAAGCTACTTCTAAAGCTTGTACAGTTTCTTCTGTATACTTGTCTTCCTCCTGAAGTTTAGTTTCTGCTTCTGATATAAGATTATTTAATTCTGTCTTATCTACTTGTTTAAGTTTTAGATTGGCAATAGCTGCTTCAAGTTTTTCAAGAGTTTCTTCTACCATGTTTTGCTTTACATCATCTTTATCTAATACTGTTTTTGCTTCGTCTCTCGCCATTTCAAATGCTCTCCAACTAGCATCAGTGTAATCCCCTTGCACTCCGTCTTTAACTTCGTCATACTTTGCTTGAAGTGCTGTTTTATCTAGTGTTTTCTCCTTTAATCCAAATAGGGCACTCTCTAAATCTATCAACATTTGGTCTACTTCTTTTTGAGTAGCTTCTGGATTTTCTAAAAGTATTTTTGCATTACTTCTAACTACTTCAAATTTTCCCCAGCTCTCATCAGTATAATTGTCCTTCTCCCTATTAGCTATTTGATCATATTTACTTTGTAGAGCAGTCTTATCTACGGGCTTCTCTTTTTCTTTTAAGTCCCCAATTCCATTCTTTAATGCTGTAGTTGCACTATCTACTTCACCTTGAGTCACATCTACTTTTGCTGAGATGATTTCCGCTTCTGCTAATACCTCTCTTAGTGATTCAACTGACTCAGCAGTATAATCGTCCTCTTTTTGAAGTTTTTCATTTGCTTCTGTGATCGCATTATTTAACGCTGATTTATCTACTTGTTTAAGTTTTAGATTGGCAATAGCTACTTCAAGTTTTTCAAGAGTTTCTTCTACCATGTTTTGCTTTACATCATCTTCATCTAACACTGTTTTTGCTTCTTCTCTTGCTATTTCAAATTCTCTCCAACTAGCATTAGTGTATTGCCCTTGCACTTTGCCTTTCACTTCGTCATACTTTGCTTGAAGTGCCGTTTTATCTAATGTTTTCTCCTTTAATCCAAATAGGGCACTCTCTAAATCTATCAACATTTGGTCTACTTCTTCTTGAGTAGCTTCTGGATTTTCTAAAAGTATTTTTGCATTACTTCTAACTGTTTCAAATATTTCCCAGCTCTCATCAGTATAATTGTCCTTTTCCCTACTAGCTATTTGATCATATTTACTTTGTAGAGCAGTCTTATCTACGGGCTTATCTTTTTCTTTTAAGTTTCCAATTGCATTCTTTAATGCTGTAGTTGCACTATCAACTTCTTCTTGAGTCGCATCTACTTTTGCTGAAATGATTTCTGCTTGTACCAATGCATTTTTTAGAACTTGAACTGTTTCAGCTGTATACTTGACTTCCTCTTGAAGTTTTGCTTCTGCATCTGCTATTGCACTATCCAAATCTTCTTTATCTACTTTTACTTCTTCTGGAGCCACATATGTGAATAATAGTGACGGCTCAACTTTCACACCATTAAATCTAAGGACAAGTCCATACTGCGTTCCATCAATTAAGTTTGATAAATCTTCTTTATAGACTATATTAATTTCTTTACTCTCTCCATCTTCTAATCTGAATTTTTCAGAAGAGTATTGTAAATCATTTCCACCTACACTTGCTACAAAACCTATTACTGTAAATCTTCCTTCAACCATTCCACCTTCAGCTTGTACTTTAGTAACTAAACTTAAGTCTTCAGGCTTGCTGACTATCTTAGGATTAGTATTATCAACAAACTGTGGTAGTGAAGGATATTCAATTGTTCCATTTGATTTAGCCAGTATCAAAATATCAATACTTTCACCCATCGGAACATACACAGCTTTACTAGTATCTTCTTCTTGTGTATTTCCCTTATTGTATATCATTGTAGCCGTATAGTTACCTGCTGGAATATTAGTTTTTCCAACTTTTAAATCATCATTAATAAGAAATTCTCTTTCCTGTCCTGCTGATATTTCAATTTGTCTGTCACCAATTAAATATTCCTTCTTATCATCTTTATTTTTTAATTGTAAATAGGTTATTGAATTATATTCTTTATTTCCATTGTTTTTTATTTTTATATTGAATTTACCATTTGAACCTTCGTATAGTTTCCAATTTGGATCACTTTCAAAATAAGTTAATTCCAAATTAGCTCTATCCTCTTCAGCTAAATAATATGTTATACTTTTTCCTTCTTTACGTGCCCTTAAAACATCTGGCTTTCCAACTGCAGCATTTACTTCAACGAATTCAGATTTTCCCTCTAATTTTTTTATTTCTCTATATATTTTAAACTGATATTCGCCATCATCTAAGCCTCTAAACACATTATCAACAAATTGTAGATTATACCATAAAATCGTCTGGGTACTTGTATATCTACCTACTCCTGTGCTTCTCCCAGTGGCTGAAAATCTAATTTCACCATCGACTTCTATACCCAGTCTATGCTCTCCTTCATATCCATCCATACCTTCAACATATAAATCCCAATCACTATAGATTACTTCATCATCGGTAGTAAAAGGTCCTTTATTCAAGTCTGCAACTTCTATTTTTTTTCCATCTTTATATCTAAACAACTTTCCCGTGTTTATTGCTCTACTTGTTTGTTCTACAATATTTTCATCAGATGGTTTAAGACCTACTAAAGCTTCTTGATTCATATTATATGTTCCACCTGCTGCTCCAGTTCCTAAAAACGTTGGATTTAAAGCATCTAGTGCATAATAACCATTAGCAGAACCACTCCAACCCCAGTTAACATGATAAAGATTATTTTCATCGTAGCCATCTAAGATAAATTGATGTCCTCCATCTTTCCCAGTTCCAGCGTAGAATACCGGTCGTTTAGCAGTCAATTCAGCCTTCATTATATTGTGCCAATCACTATTTGTATATGCTGCTCTATAAAGATCTTTTAGTCCTCTATCATATCCAAAGTTTTCAACTAAAGCTATACCTGCTCCAATAGAAGATGTTGTACTAGTCGGTCCAAAATTCATCTTTGTAGATACTGCAGCATCATACATCAACTGTGCTACATTATTTCTCTGTTCTTCGTCAGTTACGCCTTTATAGGTTTTTGGCATATTTTTCCAATCATATTCATGTTCAGAAATTTTTGCACTTAAATTTTCAACTTCACCTGTATACGGGTTTCGCCAATCATAAGAAGCATCTTTTACTCCCTTGCTAGGATATTCATAATATTTCATAACTTGTGCCATTGCTGTGGCAACACAACCGATAGCAGATCTTTGCCCCGCTCTATATTCAGGTGCTAATAGATTGTATGGATCAAGTTGGTCCCATTTTATATCTTCCATAAAAGGATATATAGCTGATACATTAGCTTCGACTCCATCATTTAATTGCTGTTTTAATTCCAGTACATTAGCAAATTCTTCTGGATTGTTTCTAATGTGACGAATTTGATTTTCATACTCTCCTATGAAAGATTTTAATTCTGGTGATGAACTTTCAAAATCAAAACTACCTTCTTTTGAATAAGCTAAGACATCTGTTGAACGTTTATCTCCCGATACGATTACAAATCCTCCTGACTTTCTATTGAAAGCATACAGTTCTGAGTCTTCAGACATACCAAACCCACTTCTGAAAGAAATTTCTTCAACTGGATAGGATTGAACTAATTCATTAGAATTAAAATCAATAAATCCTCTCCTTAAACTCACTTCTGTCTCTTCTAAAAAATCTTCCGCTACACTCTTTGCTTCTTCGCTATTTCTCGTCGTTCTACCTGTATCTAAGTCATTTGCAATATATTCATTAGAATTAATTAATGAATCATTGTCTATTTTACTAGCTAATACAGCATCAGAAAATGGTGTTACTAATAATACAATTGCTAATAATAATGTTAGAATCCTATTAAAAATATTACTGTTCATTTATTGCCCCCTTGTAGTTTATTTATTTATTTTATAAAACTTTATTTATCTATTATCATATTTTTTATCCTTATATTAATTATTATTTTTCCCCTTTTTCTACAAACAATATCAATCTATTTTTTATTTATATTTTCCATTATCTCTTTATCTGAAAGTACTTTTCTTAGTTTTGTATTTTGTTCAAAAGAATATGCATATTCTAATAGCTTTTTATCTTCATTTTTTAGAGAAGTAAATGTTAATCCATGAGGTATTCCGTTGCTATCTAGTCCAATTGGGACTGTTATCTGTGGTAGTCCTGCTACAGCCGTTATGATAACTCCATCTCCGTCAATATATACAATACTATCAAGATTATTTTCACTTATTGCATTTTCATATCTTGTATTTACTAAATTTATCATCTTATCTACTTCAGCTTGATTTTTTTCTTTAATATCATCAGCATCTTCCAATAAATCTTGTCCATATTTTGCTCTTATTTCTAAATCTTCATCATTATAATCAACTAATTCTTTTAATGTATTAAAAGGTAGATTATACTTATTAGAAAATTCTTCAATAGCAAATTTAAGTTCATTATTTATTATTTTAACATTATCAATATCATTTAATTCCATTTCAATATTTACTACTTCTACACCAATATTTTTTAATAACTCTATAGCTTTATCTTCCATATCTGATTTAGTTGATATTATACCTATTTTTTTATTTTTTAATATATTACTATCTAAATTATCAATATCAACAATAGTATCTCCATTAGTAGTTATACTATTATATACTTCAATTGCATCAATTACAGTTCTTCCCATAGGACCAGCTACATCTAATGATGGTGCTAGTGGAAATATACCTTCTCCACTTACATTTCCATGAGATGGTTTAAATCCTACAATAGATTCTACACTTGCTGGTGCTATTATAGAACCCGTTGTTTCTGTTCCTATTGATGCTACTCCAATATTTGTTGTAATACTTGCACCAGAACCTGAACTTGAACCTGAAGGTGTTAGTTCTAAAGGATTAAATGGATTTAAAGTCTGTCCATGTTTGGAACTATATCCACTTGGCATTTTTCTACCAACAAAATTTGCCAATTCTGATAAATTAGTTTTTCCAAGTATTATTGCATTCTCTTCTTTTAATCTTTTAACCAATTCTGCATCTTCATTTGGTATAAAATCTCTCAATATATGAGTTCCTACAGATGTTACCATATTGTCTGTATTTATATTTTCTTTTATAGTTATCGGCATACCATAGAGATTTGACTGTTTATTATTCTCTTTATCTAACTTTATTGCTTCTTTAATTGCCATTGGATTTATTTCTGAAATCCCATTGATACCACTATCTATTTGATCTATATTCTTTATTCTATCTAAATAAAATGCTGTTAATTCTACATAGCTTAATTTATTTTCAGAAATATTTTCTTGTAATTCTTCCATAGTTTTTTCTAAAATTAAATCCTCTTTAGCTCTTATACTTTCTATATCTATACCCTCTAATTGTCTATCTATTTCACTAATAATTCTTTCTTGATTTAACATGGAATACTCCTCCTTAGCTGGTTTATTACTAAAATACATATATGATATTGCTCCAACAATTATTGCTATTATCAAAATCAATATAATTCCTAACACCTTAAATATTTTTTTCATAGATATATTCACCCTTTAAGAATATTTATTATTGAAAAAGGCTATCACAAATGTAATAGCCTTTTTATTAAATACCTAATATTTGTAGTTCTTTAGGATAAGAATTTAAATTTATACAACCATCTTCAGTTACTAATACTAAATCTTCTATTCTTACTCCAAATTCTCCTGTTAAATATATACCTGGCTCTATTGAAAATATATTTCCCACTTCTATTATTTCATCATTTGTTGCAGAAACATCTCCATATTCATGAACTTCCATTCCAATGCAATGCCCTAAACGATGAATAAAATAATCCCCATAACCACTTTCCGTAATATAATCTCTTGCAACTGCATCTATTTCAGAAAATTTCATACCTGGTTTTATTGCTTTTATTGCTCTTTCGTTTGCTTCTCTAACAATGTTGTAAACTTCTCTTTGCTTATCCGTTACAGATTTCCAGAAGAATGTTCTAGTCATATCTGAACAGTAATCATTTTTAATACAACCAATATCAAATAATACTACATCTCCATCTTTTAATTCACTTATATTGTCTGGCATATGATGTGGATTTGCTGCATTTTCACCATAACATATTATTGGAGAAAATGAAAACCCCTCTGTTCCAAGTTCTTCATATATACTAGCTAAAACTTCAGTGGCTTCTTTTTCCGTCCCCTTTGAATTAAATCTTTGACTTATCAATTCAATTGCTCTATCATTAATCTTTGAAGCTTCTTTCATTAATTTAATTTCTTCATCATTTTTAACTCTTCTAACTAATTCAATCAATGGATTTGCTGTATAATTTAATTTTGGTCTTAATTTATTTAAATCTAGGAAGAATCTTGTAGGCCATTCCTTATCTACTACAAAATTACCTTCTTCAATAACATATTTTGATAATAATTCTACTGGATCATCTGTATCTTTAAAATAATGCTTTTCTACTCCTAGGTCTTCTTCTATTTGAAACATCTCATGTACAAATAAATGATAATTTTCATTTCTATCTATTAACATTGTATATAGTCTATGTCCTGGGTGTACCCATTTACCCGTTAAATAAAATATTGATGCTGGATCAGCTATTAATATTTGATCCACTTCATTTTTTTTCATTAAATTTAAAAGATTTGCCAATTTTTTATTATCCATTATATCCCTCCTGAATTTACTAAAATATAACCAATTTTCAATTAATTATATTATAGCATAATCATTGAAATATTAATTGTTATCAATTGTTATTTCATGTGTATATATTAGATTATAATTATCATCATATAAATCAATATATATTGGAGCTGTTATATCATACTCAACTCCTTCTTGTTCTTGTGCTTTTAAAGGAGTATAGTAATATTGTGTTTTACCAGCATAAGTTCCATTTCCTATAGATAATTCTAATGCCCCTTCTTCTATTTCAGAACTCACTGCCATAATTGAATTTTTCATATATGAATCACCTTGATATATATTGAAAATATTCAAGCTTGGAACTCCATCTTTTTCATCTGTATTTTTAAAATCAAAATACAATACTATTACTTCACCAAATGCATCTTTTGCCGGTTTTACTTTCTTAAAGCTAAATTCTCCTTTAAATAATCTGTTTTGAATTTCTATAGTATCACCAGTTTTAGGTTCTACTGATTCTCCACTATATAATTTAATATCATTTGCTTTAAAAACTGCTAATTCTATTCTTGACCCTTCTTCAGTCCAATATATACTAGAATAATAATCAGTAGTGACTGTTACAATATCATAAATATCAAAGTCAAATTCCTTATCACCAATATTAATTAAAAAATAATCATCCATATTTCTACTTATACCAGCTGATATATAAGTACCTTCTTCAAAAACTCCATCTTCATTCTCTACTTCTATAGTAAATGGTTCTGATAAAATCATCGCTGTAAAGTCAAATTTTCTCGGTAATCTTTCATAGCTTGAAGAATCTGGTGATACAATAAGATTATTTATATTATAATATAATTCCTCACCACTTGATTCATCACTTATAGCATTTTTTGCCATATCAACAATTTGACATCCTGATAATGTAAATAGCATTATAATTACAGTAAATAATAATACTGATTTTTTAAACATAGTATCCCCCCTAATTAATATTTAATAACAAAAATAATATAAATACTATTTCTTTTAATTTATATTACTTATACCCCTTGCATACTAAAAACTGTACTTTTATAGTATAATATTTCTAATTTTTTAAATCATTAATTTTATATTATTGCATATGATATAATATTAAATTAATAAAGTTTTTATTATAAGGGGAATCACAATGATTAATAAAATAAATATAAAAAATATAGATATAGATTCAATAAGTAGAAACTTAAGCAAAGATAATATCAATGAACTAGTAATATTATTAAATCAAAAAGACTGTATTATAAGAGAAAATTCTCTTTTGATTTTACAATCCACAAGTAAATTAAATTCAGATATATATAAATATCTAGACCATTTTAAGGAAAAACTTAATAACAGTAATTCATTTCAAAGAAATATAGCTCTTATTTTAATTTCAGAAAATATTCGTTGGGATAATGATTTAGCAAAATTTAAAGATATGTATGAAAAATATATGGCACATTGTACTGATGATAAATTTATCACATCTAGATATGCTATTAAAAATATAATTAATTTTATCCCATATACTGAAGAGTATCTTATTGATATAGCTAGAAAATTAATCAAAATTGATCTTTTTTCATTTAAAGAATCTCAATCTAAATTAATATTGCTTGATATAATAAATACATTAATAGAAATTAATAAATATAAAAATATAGATGATATAGATTTATATATAGAAAATGCTATGATGGATAATCTACTTAGCAAAAAAGAAAAAGAAATGATTATTTCTAAATATAAGATTTTATAAAGGAGATAAATATGGATAAGAATATAATAAAAAATCAAATAGAAAGAATTCTTAACCAACTAAATATTGTAGAAGCAGATTTAAAATCTGCAAGAGGCTGGGGCATATATGATATTTTAGCAGGTGGATTTTTCTCAAGCTTAATAAAAAAGAGCAAGATAAGCGACGCAGAAAATAATTATAAATCTATACAATATGAGCTAAATACACTTAAAAATTATTTAAATGATTTCTATTATGATAGGAATTATAATTTTAGTACCAGTTCTTTAAATCAATTTTTAGATATTTTTATGGATAATATTTTCTCTGATTTTTTTACACAGTCAAAAATCAATGATAGTTTAAACCAAATTCAAAGTCTAAAATCTGAACTAAAAAATATATATTATAATCTATAAGAAAAAAATATACACCCAAAATGGGTGTATATCTAAAGGGGTGCAATCAATCTTTTATTATAAAAATAAAAGTAAAATTATCAAATTATTTTCCTGCGATGGATAATTCTCCTATATCAATTGAAGGAGAACCAAAATAACAATAATTAGTAAATGAAAACTTTGTATCATTTCCTATGGACTCTATATTATTTAATAATTCATAAAGATTACCTGCTATGGTTATCTGGCTTACGGATTCTCCTAATCTACCTTCTTTTATTAATATACCATTTGAAGATAGTGAAAAATCTCCCGAAACTTGGTTAATACCTGCATGTAATCCATGTAATTCTGTTATTAAAATACCATCTCCTATATTAGATATTAATTCTTCTAAGGAGTTACTTCCTTCTTCAACAAAAATATTTGTTCCCATAATATCTATTGATGATTTATGATTTTGTCTAAATCCATTTCCAGTAGATTTTATATTTTCTTTTTCTCCAGTTTTATTATTCTGTAAGAATGTCTTTAATACTCCATTTTCTACTAGATTTTTTCTATAAGTTAAATTTCCTTCATCATCAAAACTTCTAAAATATCCTGCATTTTCTAATATTGGATCTTCTATTATATTTAAAAACTCTACAGCAATCTTTGAGTTAATCTTTCCTTTTAATAATGATAAATTTTGCTGAACTATATTCCCTAAAAATACTGAGATAAATGAGCCTAATAAATTTGAAGCTACATTGTTTTTTAATATAGTATTATATTTACCATTGTTTATTGATTTAGAATTTAACATTGAAATGCCTTGTCCTATTGATTCTTCAATTACTTCTTCAATATATTCTTCTTTTAAATCATCTATTATCTTTCCATAATATCCAGATTGCATTTTACCATTTTCTTCAACTATTGCTCCTAGATTTATATAACCATAACTATGACTATCTTTTAATTCTAATCCATTATCATTCTTTATAAATACAGATTCTTCAACTTCATCATAACTACAATTTGATATTGTCTTTATTCTTTCATCATATTTATATGCTCTTTTTTCCAATTCAAATAGATATTCTATCTTTTTGTCATCGGTATATTTTAATAGTGTATTTTCTTTTTTATTATTATCTATTTTTATATTTTCAGAGGATATCTTTTCAACATCTGTGCTGTGATTGTTTTCAGCATAATCTATAAGATTTTTTAGTAATTCATCTATACTTTCTTTATTGAATTTTTCAGTATAGGAATAACCTATTTTTCCATTATATATACCTCTTAGTGACAATCCTTGATTATCTGAAATAATATATTTTTCTAAATTACTTTCATATATATTTAATGATGTTGTTTTTATATTTTTTAAATATAATTCAATTTCAGTAATATTATTTTCCTTTGCAATTTCAAATAACTTATCTACTAATATTTTTCTTTCCATTATTCTCTTCCCCCTACTGTCATATTTTTAACTCTAAGGGTTGGCTGTCCTGCACCTATGAATAATGCTCCACTTCCAGCATAACAATATCCTTGTCCTATTTTTAAATTATTTCCTATCATATCTACATCTTTAAGAACTTGATTTCCATTCCCTATTAATGTTGCTCCTTTAACTGGCTTAGATATTCTACCATTTTCTATTAAATATGCCTCAGAAAGTGAAAAATTAAAATCCCCTGTTGCTGGGTTTACTGATCCAGCTGAAATATATTTAGCAAATAGACCATTTTCAGTATTTGAAATTATTTCTTCTTTTGTATTTTCACCATTATCAATATAAGTATTTGTCATTCTTGATGTTGGTGCAAATCTATAATTTTCTCTTCTAGATGAACTTGTTTCTTTCATCTTTAATCTTCTTCCATTCAATTTATCTATCATATAATTTTTTAATATACCATCTTCTATTAAAATATTTTTTTGAGTTCTTCTTCCTTCATCATCTACTCCCAATGAACCCCATTCATTTACTATGGAACCATCATCTACTAGAGTTAATTTATCTGATGCAATTTTTTCTCCAATTCTATTTGAGAATACTGAAATTCCCTTTGCAACTGATGAAGCTTCTAAACTATGGCCACAAGCTTCATGGAACATCAATCCACCAAATCCATTATCTATAACCACTGGCATATTTCCTGAAGGACAATAATCTGCCATTACCATTGTTTTTGCATTTCTAGCAGCTTCTCTACCATACCATTTCAAATCTATTTCATCGTAAAATTCTAATCCTTTTAATGCGCCAGGCCCTATATAACCAGTTTCAATTTGATTATTATATTCTGCTGCAGCTCTTATTAACATTCTTGTTCTTATTCTACTATCTTCTACATAAACACCATCTGTATTTGCAATAAGAACATTTTGTTCTTTGTCTAAATAATTAATACTTACTTGAGAGATTATATCATCATATTCCTTTGCAGAATTATATGCTATTTTTAAATAATCAATTTTTCTTTTTAAATCAGTCTTTGATGGCGATATGCTATAACCATGTTTTACTGGTACAATTTTTTTATCAAAATTTAATATTTTAGAATTGTTTTCTCCCTGTATATTTTTCACAATCCTTTTGGTTATATTTATTAAATTATCTCTTGATAAATCATTTGTATAAGCATATACATAATTTAATCCATAAAGAATTCTTATACCTATTCCAAAATCTCTACCACTCATACCATTTTCTATATTTCCACTAATATATGCTATCTCAGTAGAGAAATTATCCTCAATGAAAACCTCTGCAAAATCTCCACCATTTTCCAATGCTATTGTGAAAATATCTTCTATTATTTTTTTACTTATCATCTCATGCTCCTTTTCCATTAAAATAAATGCTATCTTTTTTACTGCCTTAATATTATAACACTAATTAACATTTATAATTAAAAATAGATAAGGATTTCAAACTTGATTTGATATACAAAATATATTTTTTTATATTTATTATTAGTATAGATTATTTTTAAGTCCGAGTCAAATTTATTTCTAATTTATTATTAGATTTTTTTCAAACTATATTATATTTTATTCTATATTCTAATATTTACTTACTTTAATACAATATAAAAATTCTTTCAATCTTTAAAAGCTTATTATTTAAAGGATTTAATAAGTTGAAATATTATCGTATTATAATTAATATTCATTATTTATAATATAATCTTAATTATCGAATTTTTAATTTATTTTAAATTTAGAAGATATTAGACATTATTATATTATCGTATTATAATATTATCTAAGGAGATGATTTTATGGGAGATAAGTTTTCGGGTCGAATTAAATATAATCTAGCTATGGATTTTATTAATTCCGTTTTTAAATACAAAGAATATCAAATTTTTTTTGATAAACCTAATCATTCAGATGTTGAAAATGATATCATAAAACATAATGTTGCATTTGTACGTAATAAAGATCTTTTAGATTGGTTAGATAATATAAATAAAAAAATTTCACCAATTTTTAAAAACCAGTTTACTTTCGTAGTAGATGATTCATTAGGATTGCTAAATGTTTGTTATTCTGTTATTGAAATTAATCAAATAGAACATCCATTAGAATTAATAGATGCTCTAAATAGTTTAGACACAGATACTATGGTTGAAATTAGTTATAAATTCTATAATTTAGATATTCCCTTAGATAATGATGTATTATTAAAAGAAGCATTACTAAGTAATTATAATGAAAATATAGCCAACTCTTTTCTTGATTATAAAAATAATCCAAATGAATATAAAGAAAACTTTATAAATACTTTGAAAATATTCTATAAAGATTTTTTTAAGCCTATTGAAAATGATGTTTTAATATTTATGGAAGATAGACTTGTTATTATTAATGAAGCCTTCAAAAAAGATCCAATGTATTTTATTAATAGTATGGGTAAAGGTGATTACACTAAAGCAATTGATATGCATAAAAATTTTACTATATATATGAGTTATTTTTTAGATATAGGATTTATGTATTTAACCCACAAAGATTCTTTGATAATATTATGTGGACATAATTTTGAATATATCTTCAATAATAAAGAAAGAGAAGATAATTATATAAATCTTTTTAAAGCATTAGCCGATGAAAAAAGACTGGCAATATTAAAGCTAACTTCTGAACGACCTTGGTATAATAAAGAACTAGCCGATTATTTTAATTTAACTCCTGCTACACTTTCCTATCATTTGAGTTTATTAATGAATACAGGGATTTTAAGTTTTGAGCCTAGTATTATTAACAATAGATATTATTACACTACTAATAAAGAAAAATTAAAAGAATTATTTGATGCAGCATTATTAGATTTAATATTTTAATTTATTAAAAGGCATAATACTATGCCTTTTAACTGGTTATTTTATTAATTTCATTTAATACTTCTTCTTGTATCATTGTAACTTCTAGATTCATATCAATATATTTAAAACTTTCATCTATACATATATTCCAATATTCTAAATGCTTTTTGTCAACTTCATGATTTGAGTTTTCTACTTCAACTAAAGGTTCTCCTTGTATTGAATACCAATATAGATACATATCGCCATTCTCATCTATTTCTTTAAATATATTTTCTACTGCCATTTTTTCATCAATTAAAGTTAATAATACATCCTCCATATTTACATTTAAATATTCCATCCACTCATCTACTTTTCTATGAGCTTCCACTGTAGATTTTACTTTAAATTTTGATAGTTCAATATTTTTCATTTTAACACTCCTATTATGTTTTAATTAATATTATACTTTATATCTGCAAGTTCCATTAAATCATTATCATGAGTTGATACAACAATTGTTGCCTTACCTTTTAAGTATTTTATGGTCTCTATAATCTTAGTTCTATTTATCTCATCTAACTCTGCAGTAGGCTCATCAAAAATATATAATGGCATAGTTTTATTTAATGTACGGCAGAATGCTATTCTTCTCTGCTCCCCACCAGATAAATTTTGATTAATAGAATTTAAAAGATAATCTTTTCCCTTTGAATTAATTATTTTATCAACCTCTAATGTTTCAATTGTATTATCTAATAATAATTTATCTCCACTATCGTATATTATATTATCCCATAATGATCTTCTAAATAAATATGGTTTTTGAAAGCAAAAACGAGATATATTTGAAATACCTTCTACTTTTGAAATATATCTATTATCATTAATATATATTGTCCCATTAGTTATATTTGTAAATCCAGCCAATGTATTTAATATTGTACTCTTACCAATTCCACTTTTGCCTGTTATTGCCATCAAACTACCTGAAGGTATATTAAAAGAAATATTATTTAATATATTTTTAGAAATATTATCATAGGCTATGGAAACATTCTCAAATTTTATTGCAATGGATTTATTTTCCTCCAATGGAATATCTTCTATATTTGTTTTTTCCTCTTTCAATTCAAAAATTCTAGCTAATGAGGCATCTGCTTTAAAGATATCTGTACCAAATCTGCTAATACTCATCATAGAACTATACATATTTCCTAAGTATGTATAGGCAACAGCTATATCACCAGGTGAACATCTCCCACTCTTAATTTCTATATATAAAAATATAAAAGTTCCAACCAATCCTATGGTATTTATTGTGCTTACTGTTCCAAAATATCTATTCATTAAATTTGCATTTTCTTTTTTAATACTAAATAATTCATCACTCATATTATCTATATATTCAATTTCACTATCTTCTGTTGAAAATGTTTTTATAATAGGTAAATTATCCATAATATCTGATAGATTATTGCTAATTTTACCAACAAATGAACGTTCTTTCATTGCCATTTCTTTATTCACTTTACTAATCCAAATTGAAAGATAATATATTATGGGTATCATAATTATTGAAATCAAGGCAATTCTAATATTCCAATAAGCTAAAATCATCACCGAAAATAATAATCTAAGTAAATTTGTCAAAAGTCCATTTAATGGTCCTGCTACTACCATTGTTATGGCTTGTATATCTCCTGTAACTCTTGTTATTATATCTCCTGAAATATTTTCTTCATTTAAACTTTTAGGTTTCCATAATATCCAACGAAATAAATCCTTTCTAACTTCTTCAATAATACTATAGTTAAAGATAGTTACTAGATAACCATAAATTTGCGATAAAACTGATTGTAATAAGTAAATAATCCCAAATAAGATAATAATTTTTATTGGATTATTTCCAAGTATCTGCAATAAAAAAAGTTTTATACCTTTAAGATCAGAATTACTTAGTATATCAATGAGAAAACCAATTATTTGAACTGGAAATAAAGATATAACTCCTACTATAACTGATAGTATTAATAATAGTACTAGTTTAAATAAATCTTTCTTTAAATATTTTAATAACTCCCTTACCCCTTTTAATTTTTTCATATGCCACCCCTTTTATGTATTTTGTTAATCTCCGAAAAAAATAAAGCTTGTTATTTAATCTTAATAATTTAATAACAAGCTTTATTTTTCAGAATTTATCTTACAATTTATCTATTGAATATAGTATATTTAAATACTATTTTCTACTTTTTTCCTATCTTATCCATATTTTCCTCTACCCAATCAACTATCTTTCTTACATCATACATTCCCTTACCATCTATTGAAAGCATAGGAACTTCAAGTTTTCCACCAATATCCATTACCATTTTCCTTGCACCTTTAATATTTGATAAATTTATTATCTCAATATCTAATTTTTCCTTCTCTATAATATCCAGTATAGGTGTACAATATGGTCATACATCCATTGTAAATAATTTTAATTCCATTTTAAATCCCCCTCAAAATTTTCCATTATTTTTTTATAAATCATTTTTTATAAATTTCATTATAATATCTCTTTTTATGATAGTATCAATTTCACTATCTGTAAAAATTTTATGTCTATCTTTTAATATACCCACTATTTCTAACTATTCTACATTGTACTCTAGTTTATAGTCATAGTCAAAAAACTTATCTCTTTATCTTTTAGAAATATCCAGTAGAAAATAAATTTATTCTTTTAATTATCTTCTTTTTAGCCACTTTAAAATAAGCTTGTATTAAAAAAATT
>RRZU010453985.1_pt1 | contig 40338 bp, 30 predicted proteins | sample 2165561 | NCBI WGS metagenome assembly RRZU01 (sample SAMN10456909, study PRJNA506462) | wastewater metagenome | isolation source: wastewater sludge | place: USA: Moscow, Idaho | reverse complement strand
GTGCGGCTGTTAAAAAACGCGCAAAAAGGCTGGTATGTGGAAGGTGATCAATATCCAGAGTATGTTGCGCAAGCTGCAGAGGTAACAGGAGTTGCTGAAGAGCCTCTTGATGCGCAGAAAACCCCGCGTCCGCTTGATCGGCGGACACGTTTTTCCTTGCAGAGGCTTTTGGTTAATCCTGCTCAGTACGAAAACCTGCAAGTGCATGTACAAACCACCCGAGGCAATCAAGTGACAGGCCGTTTTGTGGGCTTAGATACAGAGGGTGCATTGGTTATTCAACGCCAAATAAAGGCCCCAGGTACTGTTAGCTTCAGCTTGCTACCCAGTGAAATCAGCGACATCAACTTGCTTGAGCCATAACGTTCGAAGACTTAAATAGCTAAAGGGACAACACAAAGCAGTTGTTTTTTTTGCACTGAGCCCCATATCTAATGCAACGCCAGCACTGCGTGGCATGTTTAGTGGATATGGAGTTAATACCGATGGCTGTTGAAGCACAAAAAGAAACATTAGGTTTTCAGACAGAAGTCAAACAACTGCTGCATTTAATGATTCACTCGTTGTACTCGAACAAAGAGATTTTTTTACGTGAGTTAATTTCTAACGCCTCTGATGCGGCAGACAAACTGCGTTTTGAAGCGTTGTCTGCGCCTGAGTTGCTGGAAGGCGATCCTGAGTTAAAAATTCGTATCAGTTTTGATAAAGATGCCAACACCCTAACCATTGAGGACAATGCGATTGGTATGAGCCGTGACGAGGTGGTCAATCATCTCGGGACCATTGCTAAATCAGGTACCGCCGAGTTTTTCAAAAACCTATCCGGTGATGCGAAAAAAGACTCCCAGCTGATTGGTCAGTTTGGTGTGGGCTTTTACTCAGCCTTTATTGTGGCTGATAAAGTCGAAGTCTTTACCCGTCGGGCTGGCGCACCTGCCGCAGAGGGCGTGCTTTGGAGTTCGGCAGGCGAGGGCGAGTTTGAAATCTCGACCATTGAAAAGGCTGAGCGTGGTAGCCGTATTGTTTTACACCTAAAGAAAGACGACAGCGAGTTTGCTGATGGCTTTCGTTTACGCAATATCATTACCAAGTATTCAGACCATGTGGCCCTGCCCATTGAGCTGCCTAAAGAAGTCACAGGTGAAGACGCTGATGGCGCAGCAGAAGTGGAGTGGGAAGTGGTTAACCGGGCCAGCGCCCTATGGACTCGTCCGCGCACTGAAGTCAAAGACGAAGAGTATCAAGAGTTTTATAAGCATGTGGCCCATGACTTTGAGGACCCGCTGGCTTGGAGTCATAACAAGGTTGAAGGCCGCTTGGAGTACACTTCACTGCTGTATGTGCCCACCCGTGCGCCGTTTGATTTGTATCAGCGGGAAGCACCGCGCGGCCTAAAGCTTTACGTACAACGTGTATTTATTATGGATCAGGCGGATGAATTCCTGCCGCTGTACCTGCGCTTTATTAAGGGTGTGGTCGACTCCAATGACTTATCTCTGAACGTCTCGCGGGAAATTTTACAGAAAGATCCAGTGATCGACAGCATGAAGTCGGCTCTGACTAAACGCGTACTGGATATGCTGGAGAAAATGGCGAAAAACAGCCCTGAGGATTACCAGAAGTTCTGGGATGCCTTTGGTCAAGTGCTTAAGGAAGGTCCAGCTGAAGATTTCTCCAATAAAGAGAAAGTTGCTGGCCTGTTGCGCTTTGCTTCAACCCAGAGCGGGAATGATGAGCAAACTGTGGGGCTTAGCCAGTATATTGAGCGTATGCAGGATGGGCAGGACAAGATTTACTTCTTAACCGGCGAGAGCTATGCGCAGGTTAAAAATAGCCCACACCTAGAAGTATTCCGCAAAAAAGGCATCGAAGTGCTGCTGCTCACCGACCGCATTGACGAGTGGCTGATGAGCTACTTGACCGACTTTGACGGTAAGAGCTTTGTGGATGTGGCGCGTGGTGATTTAGATCTGGGCGCACTGGATACTGAAGAAGATAAGCAGGCGCAAGACGAAGTCGCTAAGAGTAAAGAAGCGCTAGTAACACGTTTGAAAACTGTTTTGGGTGATCAAGTGGCCGATGTGCGTGTATCCCACCGTCTAACGGATTCACCGGCTATTTTAGCCATTGGTGAGCAAGACTTAGGTTTGCAGATGCGCCAGATTCTTGAGGCCAGTGGTCAGAAAGTGCCTGAGTCGAAGCCCGTCTTTGAAATTAACCCAGCGCATAACTTAGTGGAGAAGCTCGATGCTGAGGCGGATGAGCAGCGCTTTGAAGACTTGTCGATGATCTTGTTTGATCAGGCAGCATTGGCGGCAGGCGATAGCTTGAAAGATCCTGCAGCTTATGTGCAGCGTTTGAATAAACTGCTGGTTGAGCTGAGCAGCTAAGTTGTAGTTGAGCAAGATAAAAAAACCGCGATTTATTCGCGGTTTTTTATTTACAGCCAGTGCTTAATCGAGTTGAGCAATATGAGTGTTTAGCTCATCAGTGCATTACTTAGCGAGAACAGTGACCAGTTTGGTGGCGTTAATCAGGTTGTCACCCACTGGACAACGTTCTTCAATTTTTTCTAGAAAAGCTTGCTTGGCAGCATCATCCAAATCAGCATCAATGTTTACTTTTAAACGCATTTCTTGGAAGCCAGCACGGGCAGTGGTCTCACGCCCCAATAAACAGTCTGGATCGTAATCGGCTTCCACTTCGAATGTCATGCCGCGCAGGTTGATTTTATCTTGGAAAGCAATAATGCGTCCTAGGCTGCCTACACAGCCGGCATAGGCAGCGAGAACCAACTCAGGTGGCGCCGGACCTAAGTCTGCACCGCCAGCGTTTTTAGGCTGGTCCATGTACACTTTGTGCTCACCGCACATGATTTCAATGGTCATTCCGGCACCCATATGGCCGGTTGCCCGTAAAGTTTTTATAGCCATGTTGGATAACTCCTTTAGGGAAACTAAAAGCAAACTAAATATTCATAATAAGTATTATATCATAATTGTTTTTGATGGGTTTGATCTTGATCAGTTTGCGGGCGCTGAGGGAAGCGTTTTTATCCTATAAAAAGATGCTGAGCGGCGCATAGGTTAGGCGCTAGCATGGAGTCGTACTGGGCGAGGGAGAGGAGCTTGCACGGCTCTGGCGGGGTTATGTGGCGGGGAGGCTGGAGCAGTGATGACCCCGAGCCAAGGTCGATCGGCTTAGCTCGGGTCGATTAGGTTAAGGGGGTGCAGGTTAGCTGCGGCCCTTAACTTTTTTGTCATTTACTGTGGCGTCTTCTAGGATGATTTGGTATTCCTTGCCGTCTTTTTCGACTTGCTGCAAGCGCACCAATAAATAATCCCAGTCTTTAGCAAACCATAAAATGGTAATGCGCTTGCTTTGAGTTGGGTCACGTACGCGTTCTACTTTAATGGCATCAACAGTACCGACCATAGTCTCTACGCTTTCTTCACCCAGCACACGAAAATCATAGGTGTCGAGCTCATCGCCATCAAACACTTGGTAAGACATGCTGGTTTTACCCTTGGCAACGTCGCGCTGTAAGGCGAGCTGGTAAGAGGACTTGTCTTGAACGCCTTGAATCAGAGTAGCGTTAATGGGTGTGCCACGATCGCTGCCGGTGACACGTTGCGTTGTCCAGTCAAAATCTTGCTTGATTGATTTGGATTTGCCTAAACCTGTGCGCGAATAGCGGTATTTTAGTGGGCGTACTTCGCCATTATGTAAGGTGAGCCAGCTGGTTTCATTAAGGCCAGCTACGAGCATCGAGGCAGAAAACTCAAGCTTCCAAGTACCATTACTGTCTGCTTGTAAACTACGCTCAGCTTTACCGCTAAAGGGTAACTGCTTCCAATCGGCCGTGTAGTTAGCGGAGAAAGGCTGCAGTGGTGCAGCCATTAAGCTGGCCGGCAGACTAAAAGCAGCCAGGATAAAAAATAAGGCGCGGCGCATATGTGTTCTCCTAAGGTTGAAACTTAAAGCCAGAAGGGCCTAAAAGTTGTCCATCTAGCATGGCTTTGTGCTGGTGTAACTGCAGGCGTCCTTCAGCAAACCAGCGCACAGCCAGCGGGTAAACTTGATGCTCGAGCGCATGCACTTTCTGCGCTAACTGTTCAGCGTTGTCATCTGCAGAAATTGCTAAACTCGCTTGTATGACTACCGGGCCACCGTCGAGTTCCTCGGTAACAAAGTGAACGCTGCAGCCGTGCTCGGTATCACCGGCAGCAATGGCCCGCTGATGAGTCTCCAGACCTTTGTGCTTCGGTAGCAAGGACGGATGAATATTGAGCAAGCGCTGCGCATAATGGCGGGTAAACTCTGGGGTGAGAATACGCATAAAACCTGCAAGCACCACTAAGTCAGGTTGGTATTGGTCAATAACCTCGATCAAAGCGCTGTCAAAGGCTAGGCGATCAGCAAACTCTTTATGGTTGAGGACATGTTGGGCAATGCCTGCTTGCTGGGCACGGACTAAACCATAAGCATCGGCACGGTTGCTGATTACTGCTCTGATTTTAGCAGTGGGGTGCTCAGCTAAGTCATCGATAATGGCTTGTAGATTGCTGCCTGATCCGGAGATCAGGACAACAATATTGCAGGGGTTAGAGTCGGACATTAATGGCTTTTTAAGTTGTTAAGAACAATACGCTCAGCATTTTCAGCGGCAGCTTGAATGTGACCAATGATCCAAGGCTTTTCGCCTGATGCTTGCAAGTGTGCGAGGACTGCCGCTTGCTGCTCAGCAGCAACACATATCACCATGCCCACGCCGCAGTTGAGTACGCGGTGCATTTCAACTTCATCAACGTTACCTTGCTCTTGCAGCCAATCAAAGACTGCAGGGCGCGTCCAACTGGCCACATCAATCACTGCTTGTGAGTTGGCTGGCAGCACTCGAGGCAGGTTCTCTACTAAGCCGCCGCCAGTGATGTGCGACATGGCTTTGACCGCGCCCGTTTCTTTGATGAGCTTGAGTAAGGGTTTCACGTAAATACGTGTTGGCGCCATCAGTAAGTCACTGAGTGGCTGACCATCTAATTGCGTCTCTTTAATATCAGCGCCGGCAACTTCAATGATTTTACGAATCAATGAATAGCCATTGGAGTGTGGACCTGAAGAAGGCAAAGCAATCAATACATCGCCAGCAGCTACTTTAGAGCCATCAATGATTTCAGATTTTTCCACGACGCCGACACAAAAGCCTGCTAAATCATAGTCTTCGCCACTGTACATGCCAGGCATTTCAGCAGTTTCACCGCCGACGAGTGCACAACCGGCTTGCTCGCAGCCTTCGCCAATCCCGGTTACCACTTGGGCTGCGATATCCACATTGAGTTTGCCGGTGGCGTAGTAATCTAAAAAGAACAAAGGCTCTGCGCCGCTGACGATTAAGTCGTTAACGCACATCGCAACGAGATCAATACCGATTTTTTCGTGCTTATTCAGGTCTATGGCTAAACGTAGCTTAGTGCCCACACCGTCAGTGCCTGAAACTAATACAGGCTGGCGGTAACCTTCGGGGATTTCACATAAAGCGCCAAAGCCACCAAGGCCGCCAAGAACTTCAGGACGTGCAGTGCGTTTAGCAACGCCTTTAATGCGTTCAACCAATGCTTCACCAGCGTCAATATCGACACCTGCGTCCTTGTAGCTTAAAGAGGTTTTGTTGTTGCTCATGAATAGGGCCTTTGCGAAAAATGCGGGAAATACGAATAATCGTGCAATTTTATCAGGCTTCGAGCCGAGCGGCCATCATCTGAGCGCAAAGTGTTTATTAATCGCAGGATAAGGGTAAGGGACTGGGCATTGAGAGGCAGAGCTCAAGACGCTTTTACTGCAAAAGAGGAGTTTTGCTTAGGTGGAGCATGGGGTGTATGGCGCGAGTGCTAGCGGTTTGACTGTTGCTATAACTCAACCCGAGCAGGCTGATAACCAAGCTTGCGGTAACGGACAAAGTTTTGCCGACAAATGTGTAACAGCTCAGGCTCTTGGTTAACAATTTCGATGACACGGCTAAAACACTCCAAATGAGTGGAGAGTTCACTGTGCAAATTAATCAGCACGCTGGGGGTATGTGCTGGGCGTTCATTAATGCCCAACACCACCGGAGCGCAGTTTTGCTCAGCATGGAGCGCATGCGGAATAAAGCTGGCTTTGCGGAAAGTCCAGAGTAGCTCATCCAGCTCTGCTTGCTGCTGTGCAGAGGCGCAACGGATAAATGTCATAAAACCTGCGCGCCACGCTTTGTGTGCCAAGCGGCAGGCCGCAATTAAGCGGTCCGCCGATTGGGTGGAAGGTAAAACGTAAAACTCTACTTTCACTGCACACGATCCAATAAGTATTGGCTCAATAGGGGGACCGGACGACCGGTTGCGCCTTTTTCTTTACCGCCACTGATCCAAGCAGTGCCAGCGATATCCAAGTGTGCCCAAGGGTACTCTTTGGTAAAGCGCGATAAGAAACAACCAGCAGTAATAGTGCCTGCTTTGGGCCCGCCGATATTGGCAATATCAGCAAAGGGGCTGTCCAGTTGCTCTTGGTAGTCATCAAATAATGGTAACTCCCAGGCCACATCGCTGGCTTGTTGGCCCGCGCTTAAGAGGCTGGCGACTAACTCCGGGTTGTTACCCATCAAACCGCTGGTATTGCTGCCTAGAGCAACGATACAGGCACCGGTCAGCGTCGCGATATTCACCACCGCTTTAGGCTTAAAGCGCTCAACGTAAGTTAGGGCGTCACATAAAACTAGGCGGCCTTCGGCGTCGGTGTTGAGGATCTCTACGGTCTGGCCGCTCATGGTGGTGACGATATCGCCGGGGCGGGTAGCGCCACCGCTGGGCATATTTTCTGCACAGGTTAAAACACCAATAACGTTAATTGGCAGCTCCAGCTCTAGCACGGCTTTCATTGTCCCGAGAACACTGGCAGCGCCGCCCATGTCGTATTTCATTTCGTCCATACCAGCACCGGGTTTGAGGCTGATGCCACCGGTATCAAAGGTAATGCCCTTACCGACGAGCACATAGGGTTGCTCGTTATCTTTACCGCCTTGATAGTGCATGACGATTAAGCGTGGCGGCTGGTCGCTGCCTTGGGCAACTGCGAGTAAGGCCCCAGCGCCCAGCTCTTTAAGCTGCTCTTCTTCTAAGATGTCCACCTTGAGCTTGCTGTTGTGCTTGCTCAGCTCTTTGGCCTGTTCGGCGAGGTAGCGAGGGTGGCAAATGTTAGGTGGCATATTGCCCAGATCGCGGGTAAAAGCCATACCTGTGGCAATGGCTTGCCCTTCTTTGCAGGCCTTAGTGACTGCTGCTTCTTGTTCGGCAGTGCACAGTAAAGTGATTGTGCTCAATTTTACTGCAGGCGCTTTTTCACTTTTGAACTGATCAAAAACGTAGAGGCCATCAATCAGGCATTCAGTGACTAAACGCGCGCTGGCATAGGTGTCACGGTTTTTAATGGCCAGTTCAGCAAAGGCAAGGCTGGCATCTTTAATGGCTAAGTTTTTAAACGTATTGAGAATTGCGCTGACTAACTTGCGGGTATTGCGATCAGTGAGTTCGGCGTCTTTACCAATGCCAACCAGTAATACACGTTGTGCTTTAAGATTGGCTAAGTTGTGCAGCAGCAAGGTTTGACCAATTTTGCCTTGCATGTCTCCCGCTTTGAGTACAGCGCTGATAGCACCGGCGCATAGCTTATCGATCTGTTGGCCTTGGTTATCGAGTTTTAGTTCTTCGTTAACGGTTAAGACGAGTGCACTGCTTGGCAGTGTTTCAACTGAATGGGTTGTGATTAAAAAGTCCATACTCAATGATCCTCAAGACAAAGATAGAAAGATGCAGGATAATACTGTTGGTTTGCATCGGCGTGTAGGTACACTGCCATAATATGTATGACTAGTGTGAGCCGCGATAGGCGGTCTTGACAAGCTTGGAGCCTTTACTTGATAGTTTTTCGTTACCTTTCCCGAGAAGTTTTGCTGGCCTTTAGTGCGGTCAGTGCGGTTCTGCTTGTGATTATTATGAGCGGTCGTTTTATTAAATATCTGGCGCAAGCAGCACAGGGTGTGCTCGATCCTGGCGTGCTGCTATTGATTATGGGCTACCGCATTCCGGGGTTCTTGCAGTTGATTCTACCGCTAGGGCTCTTTTTAGGCATCTTACTGGCCTATGGTCGTTTATACCTAGAAAGTGAAATGACGGTGTTAACGGCCACGGGCATGAGCGAGCAGCGCTTATTGTCTTACACTTTAGTGCCAGCTTTTTTTATTGCGTTAGTCTGCGCCTGGCTGAGTTTTGTCTTGACCCCGCAAGGTGTGCAAAATGTTGCTCAAATCCTTAATGAGCAAGATGCGTTAACCGAATTTGATACTTTGGTGCCTGGGCGTTTCCAAGCTATGCGTGATGGCTCGCGGGTCACTTATGCGCAGGAGCTGTCCGGTGGTCGCGATGAATTGCGCAGTGTATTTATTTCGGAGAAGCGCGATGTGCGCAAACCCAGTGATAAAGAAGAAGGTATTACGGTTTTAGTGGCGCAGTCCGGTCGCCAAGAAATTCAAGAAGATGGCAGTCGCTACTTAGTATTGCATGATGGCTACCGCTATGACGGCACACCAGGTGATGCGGATTACCGCGTTATCCATTACGACACCTACGGTGTGTTGCTGCCTAAGCCTGAAATTGAAGTGAAAATGGGTGAGCGCGAAACCATGCGCACAGCTGAATTGCTGGGCAGTGATCAGCCGCGCATGCAGTCTGAATTGCAATGGCGCTTATCCATTCCGCTATTGGTTTTAATTGTTACTTTAATTGCTGTGCCGCTATCTCGGGTCAATCCACGGCAAGGGCGCTTTCTAAAATTACTCCCTGCGATTTTATTGTATATGGCTTATTTAGCCTTATTGGTTGCCGCACGCAGCGCGCTGGATAAAGGCCGTATTCCTGTGGCGGTAGGGCTGTGGCCGGTGCACGGCGTGTTTTTGTTGATTGGTTTATTGTTGGTGTATTGGCAGCCGATGCGTTTAAAGCTGGCGCAGCGTCGAGCACAGAAGGAGTCGCAAAATGCGTAGGCTGGATCGCTACATAGGTAGCACTGTGTTCTTAGCCATTGTTGCGGTGCTGGGTATTATTACCGGCTTGGCCTTATTGTTTGCCTTCATTGACGAGTTAAATGACATTGAAGGTGCTTATACCCTTTTGGATGCTGCCAGCTATGTGGGCTTGACTGCACCGCAGCGTATTTACGATATGTTACCTATGGCAGCCTTGATTGGTTGTTTAGTTGGGTTAGGGACTTTGGCCAGTAACAGTGAGCTGACGGTGATTCGTGCTGCTGGGGTTTCCATTCGCCGAATTGTTTGGGCAGTTATGAAGCCCATGCTGGTGCTGATGGTGGTCGGACTGGTGGTTGGCGAGTATCTAGCACCTTGGACATCAAGCATGGCTCAGGCCAATCGTTCATTGGCACAATCAGTGGGCAAGGCGCAAAGCTCTAAGCATGGTTTATGGCACCGCCAAGGCAGTGAGTACATTCACATTAATGCGGTGCAGCCCGGCGGTAAATTAATCGGTGTCACCCGCTATTTGTTTGATGATCAGCAGCGTTTGCTAGGTTCGAGCTTCGCCAAGCAAGGGCTTTATCAGGATGGCTACTGGCAACTTGAAGATATTGTTTATACCGAATTACAAGAGCGCAGTAGCAGTGTTAGGCAAGCAGCCAGTGAGCGCTGGGATGTGGAAATCAGCCCACAATTGCTCAATACCGTAGTCATGGAACCAGATACTCTACCTATTACTGGGCTGTGGCAGTACGCACACTATCTAAATGATCAAGGCTTGAATGCTAATCGCTATTGGCTGGCGTTTTGGGTCAAGGTGCTACAGCCCTTAGTGACTGCGGCCTTGGTCTTGATGGCCATTTCTTTTGTGTTTGGCCCGTTACGCTCTGTGACTTTGGGGCAGCGTGTGTTTACTGGGGTTGTGGTAGGGTTTGTCTTTCGCATTGCCCAAGATTTGCTTGGGCCGGCCAGCTTAGTCTTTGGTTTTGCCCCCATCGTTGCGGTGATGTTACCGGCGTTAATTTGTGCTGGTTGCGGTTTATGGCTGCTAAAACGGGCTGGCTAGCAGGTTAAATATCCATAGGATGATTGCCAATTGTAGGTAGCGTGGTTAAAGTGTTGCCCCGTTTTATTTGTCGGGTCGACACGTATTATTATGACACCACTTGAACGTTATCAGAGTGATTTACAGCGTCCGGATTTTTTTCGTGACGCTGCACAAGAAAATGCCGTACGCCATCTGCAGCGTCTTTATGATGATTTAGTCAAAGAGACGCCCAGCGCTGGTAATGGCTTATTGGGTCGTCTGCTCGGTAAAAAGTCCGTGCAACCTATTAAAGGATTGTATTTCTGGGGCGGCGTGGGGCGCGGTAAGACCTATTTGGTCGATACCTTTTTTGACGCGCTACCCTTTGAGCAGAAAATGCGTACCCACTTCCACCGTTTTATGAAGCGTGTGCACGAAGAGTTGCGCACCCTTGATGGTGAAAAAAACCCCTTAGTGATTGTTGCTGAGCGTTTTGCTAAAGAAGCGCGGGTGATCTGTTTTGATGAGTTTTTTGTCACTGATATCACCGATGCGATGATTCTTGCTGGCTTGCTGGAAGAGTTATTTAAAAACGGCGTAAGCTTGGTGGCTACCTCCAACATTGTGCCTGATGCTTTGTATAAAGATGGTCTGCAGCGTGCGCGTTTTTTGCCGGCCATTGCTTTGTTGAAGCAGCACACTGAAGTGGTTAACGTCGACAGTGGTATTGATTACCGTCTGCGTGCCTTAGAGCAGGCTGAGTTGTATCACTACCCGTTAAGCGCAGCGGTGGAGCAAGAGCTGGATAAAAGCTTTCGCAGCTTCTTGTTAGAAAACAGCAAAATTTTTGAAAATGAGCCCTTAACCGTAGAAAACCGCACCATTGTTGCCCGTAAAGTGGCGAATGATGTGGCTTGGTTTGATTTTCGTGAGTTGTGCGATGGGCCACGTAGCCAGAACGACTACATCGAGTTAGGCAAAATTTATAGCACGGTGATTTTGTCCAATCTTGAGCAGATGGACAGCGCTAATGAAGACGTTGCCCGACGTTTTATTAACTTAGTTGATGAGTTTTACGATCAAAGCGTTAAGTTAATTATTTCTGCAGAAGTGCCGTTGAAAGATTTGTATGCGGGTAACCGTTTACAGTTTGAGTTTCAGCGCACTTTAAGTCGTTTGTTGGAAATGCAATCCCACGAGTACCTCGCGCGTCCGCACCGGTCTTAAGTATGACGGCCTGTCGACTCGCTCCCTCTCCCTAGAGTAGATACTATGAAGCGTGCGACTCAATCTGACTTGCTGCTGGTTGCGGTAACGCTGATCGCAGCAGTCAGTTGGGTGTTTTCTAAAGAAGCCATTGCCTTAATGCCTCCCTTGTTATTTATGGGGCTGCGTTTTTTATTGGCTGCGGCTTTTTTAGCGTGCCTGGGTTACCGGCAGTTACTTCGACTCACAAGTGAACATGTTATTCGCAGTGTGCAGGTGGGTATTGTCTTTGGTTTGGCCATGCTGTTTTGGGTGCTGGGCTTGGCCCACAGTGACAGTATGGGTGAGGGCGCTTTTTTAACCAGTTTAGGTGTTTTGCTGGTGCCAATTGTGGCTCGCGTGTTTTTTGCTGAACCGATACCACGCAGCACTTGGCTGGCTTTGCCGGTGGCGTTAGTCGGGATGGTGCTGCTGTCCTTGGCGCAGGGTTTTAGCATTCAGCGCGGGCAGGTTTTTTATCTAATTGCCGCCTTGGGGCTGGCGCTCTTCTTTACTTTAAATACTCGGGTGGCCACAGTTTCTGTGCGCCAAGCTCGGGGGGATAAGGCTGCTGCCGAATTAAGCGCAGTGGATCCCTTGGCGTTAACTGTGATTGCTTTAACTGCGGTAGGGTTGGTGACGTTGCTGGCTTCGCTGCTATTTGAAAACTGGCGCGGGACAACCTTGCACTGGTCCCCAGCGCTGTTGGGGTGGCTGGTGGCCAGTGCAATCATTGGTACTGCTGCACGTTTTTGGCTGCAAACCTTTGCGCAAAGCTTAACAACACAAATCAGTGGTGCAGTGATTCTTATTTTAGAGCCAATCTGGGTCGCACTTTTTGCAGCCCTTTGGTTTGCTGAAACTCTATCTGCGCTGCAGTTAGTGGGTTGTGTGATGATATTTTTGGCCTTGCTGGTGAATCGTTGGCAAGTTATACGATCTATTGTTACGCAACGTGGTATTTAAATTAAATTCAGCGCCTTGCACACCTCGCTGGTCTTAGTATCTCGCGGTGCTGAGTATTGATAGTTAAGAAGCAGTTGCCGTGGTGCGCTAGGCTGTTTATGGTAGACCCCTTGCGTTGGTTCAACGGTTAGAGAGAATGAAAATGCGATTTTTTGTAGGCATTGCTGCGGTATTGATGTCCTTGACGCTGGTTGCTCATGCAGAGCCAGTGGCGGGGTTGTATCAAGTTCGTGAAGAGTTAGAGAGCCAAGAAAGTGAAGTGCGTGATGCGGGCTTACAGCAAGCCTTTGTTACTTTGCTGCAGCGCTTAACCGGTCAAGCCAATGCTGCCCAATCAGCAGAGCTGGCTCAGTACTTAGCGGACCCGCAAGCCTTGATCAGCCGCTATGGTTATGACGGCAATACCTTAATTGTGAGTTTTGATCCACCCAGCGTGCAAACAGCATTACGGGCAACACAGTTACCGGTGTGGGGCAGTAATCGACCTGCGGTGCTGACCTGGTGGTTGCTGGATGACGTGCAGGGTCTGCGCTTAGTCAGCGATGGTCAGGCCGACGCACAGTCATTGCACAGTGCAGCGCACTATTACGGGGTGCCTGCGCGACTGCCATTGGGTGATCTTGATGAGCAGTTACTGGTGAGTGCCGATGTACTCAGTGACAGTGAGCAAATTCGTCAGTCAGCTGAGCGCTATAACGCCGACGCTGTAGTCGTGGTGCAACAGCAGCCAGAAGCAGAAGTATTGCAGGCGCAGTGGCAGTTATGGTTGGGTGATGAGCGTCAAGCTGGGCAGGTCAGTGCAGACTCGCAAACAGAATTGGCGCGCGAGGTGTTTGCCCAAGTCAATCAGCGCTTAGCTGAGCGTTTTGCGATTAAACCCGGTGAGGGCGAGTCGTTCACTGTTCGGGTGGCAGGAGTTGACCTAGAGCGCTTTGTTTTAGTTGAGCGTCTATTGCAGCCCTTTGCCGCGCAGCTCACGGAAGTCACCAAAGACTATGCCCAATGGCAAGTGCGCAGCAGTCCAGAGCAGTTAAGGGCACAGCTGACTTTAGCCAATTTACAAGAACAAGCCCAACCGACAATGCCCAATCACTCTACTGAAGGGCAGGAGCACTCTGTAACAGCGCAGGTTGCTGGGTCGAACAACGCTAATGCCAGCTCGCAGCTGCTCTATTTTAGCTGGTAATGACTGAGTAAATTAATTATGGCGCAACACCTGAAAAATTGGTTGTTATTAGCTGGACTGGCCTTAGGTTTGCTGATTATTTATCAGCTGTTGCCCATTCTTACGCCGTTTTTGGTCAGTATTTTGCTCGCCTATATGGGCGACCCTGTGGTGGATTTTCTAGAACGCTATAAGGTTCCCCGTACGGTGGGGGTGATTGCTGTGTTTGTCTTGGTCAGTTTAATAATGCTGGTGTTATTGCTGGTATTAGTGCCCATGATTGGACGGCAATTGGTGAGCTTGTATGGGCTGACGCCACTATTGATTGATTGGTTGCAAGACAGTGCTTTGCCGTGGCTGCAATTGCAGCTGGGCATCAGTGCAAAAATCGATAGCCTCGACAGTATCAAACAAATGTTCAGTGAGAACCTAGGAAAGACCACGGATGTTATGCAAATGCTGTTAGCTAAAATTACCGCCTCCAGTGTGGTTTTTTTAGGTTGGCTGGCTAATATGTTGCTCATTCCTGTGGTGACATTTTACTTGCTGCGCGATTGGGATATTTTAGTGGCGAAGCTGCGCCGTTTATTACCGAGAAAAAATGAAAAGCTGGTGGTTAACTTGATCGCTGAATGTCATGAAGTGTTGGGCGCCTTTATGCGCGGGCAGCTCTTGGTGATGTTGGCATTGGGTGTGGTGTATGCGGCCGGGTTAATGGTGCTGGGTTTAGAGCTGGGTTTATTGATTGGCTTGCTAGCTGGCTTAGCAAGTTTAGTTCCTTATATGGGCTTTATTGTCGGCATTGGCGCGGCATTAATTGCAGGCTTATTTCAGTTTGGTTTAGACCCTTACCTGCTTTTAGGTATAGTTGCTGTGTTTGCGATTGGGCAGGCACTGGAGAGTATGTTATTGACGCCATTATTGGTTGGCGATCGCATTGGTTTGCATCCGGTGGCGGTTATTTTTGCCATTCTCGCCGGCGGCCAGTTGTTTGGTTTTACTGGTGTGTTGTTGGCATTGCCGGTGGCTGCTGTGATCATGGTATTGCTGCGCCATTTGTATACGCTGTACACAGATTCAACTATGTATGGGCAGTCCAATGCCGCAGAGCAACCCATCAATCCTGTCGAGGCTAAGCAGACATCAGTCTGTGAGCAGCCTATAAATGAGTCCACATGAAACCCACGCAACTATCACTGAGCATGCGTCTGCGGGATGACGCCACTTTTGCCAATTATTACCCTGGAGCCAATGCAGGCACATTAGGCTACGTTGAGCATGCCTGTGAGACTGAAAACCAGTGGCTCGATAGCGTTCTCTACCTGTGGGGCTCCGCTGGTGTTGGCCGCAGCCACTTACTGCAAGCGGCATGCTTGCGTGTGGAAGAGCGTGGTGGTCGGGCTTTATATTTGCCCCTTGCCGAGCTGGCGCATCATGGTCCGCAGTTGCTGGATAATGTCGAGTTTTGTGATCTGGTGTGTTTGGATGATATTCAAGCTGTGCTGGGGCAGCCGCACTGGGAAGAGGCGTTGTTTCATGCGTTTAACCGTTTGCGTGATGCAGGTAAGCAACTGTTAATAGCTGCCCATGCACCACCGCGCGAGCTTTCCATTAAACTCCCCGACTTGCAGTCACGCCTCAGCATAGCGCTGGTGTTTCAGCTGCATGAGCTCAGTGATGATGATAAATTACGGGCTTTACAGCTGCGCGCTTCACGTCGCGGCTTGCGTTTGTCAGACGAGGTGGGCCGCTTTATTTTAGCGCGCTCCGTGCGCAGTACTACGGTGTTATTTGATACCTTAGAGCAGTTGGATCACGCCTCTTTACAAGCACAACGTAAACTTACCATCCCCTTTCTTAAAGAAGCCTTGGGCTGGTAGCTGCAGTTGTGTTGCACCGTTACGTTGATATTTAAATTTGCCGTTTTTTCTTGAGATCTATAGTTAATGAGTACAAAACAACAGCAGAATGAAAGTACTTCTGGGGTTAAAATATATTTTCGCTTGCTGGGTTACATCAGACCTTATATTGGTATGTTTATTATCAGTATTATTGGTTTCCTGATTTTTGCTTCAACCTCGCCAATGCTCGGCTATGTGCTGAAGTACTTTGTTGATGGCTTAGCCAATCCTGATGCGGTGTTATTTCCCAAAGTGCCCTGGTTGGCTGATGTGCGCTTGGTAGAGGCTGTGCCTCTATTGATCGTTGTTATCGCTTTGTGGCAGGGTATCGGTTCTTTTTTAGGTAATTTTTATCTGGCTAAAGTGTCCTTAGGCTTAGTGCATGACTTGCGCGTGCAACTGTTTAATAACTTGCTGGTTTTGCCCAATCGCTATTTTGATAACCACAATTCTGGGCATTTGATTTCACGGATTACCTATAACGTCACCATGGTGACAGGTGCGGCAACGGATGCCATTAAAGTGATTGTCCGAGAGGGCATGACCGTAGTGTTTTTGTTTTGTACCTTGCTGTGGATGAACTGGAAACTCACGCTGGTGATGGTGGCTATTTTGCCAGTTATTGCCTTAATGGTGAGCAGTGCCAGTAAAAAATTCCGCAAACAAAGTAAAAAAATCCAGGTGGCCATGGGGGACGTGACGCACGTGGCCTCGGAAACTATTCAGAGCTATCGCGTAGTGCGCAGTTTTGGTGGTGAGCCATATGAGCGCAAGCGCTTCTTAGAGTCGAGCCTGAGTAACACTGAAAAACAATTGCGCATGATTAAAACTAACGCGGTGTATACGCCTTCCTTGCAGCTAGTGATTTATTCAGCCATGGCTGTGCTGCTATTTTTAGTTCTGCTCTTGCGTGGCGATTCATCGCCAGGTGACTTGGTGGCTTATATTACTTTGGCGGGTTTGTTGCCTAAGCCGATTCGTCAGTTGTCCGAAGTTAGCTCAACGATTCAAAAAGGTGTGGCTGGTGCGGAAAGCATTTTTGAGCAGCTCGATGAAGAGCCAGAAAGTGATCAAGGCACTGTTGAAATGGATCAGGTGGATGGCCACTTAGAAGTGCGCAACTTATCCTTTATGTATCCAGGTACAGACCGTCCGGTTTTGCAAGACATCAGCTTTGTCGCTGAGAAAGGTCAGATGATTGCGTTAGTTGGACGCTCTGGCAGTGGCAAATCCACCTTAGCCAACTTGATCCCGCGTTTTTATGGGCATCAACAGGGGCAGATATTGCTGGACGGGGTTGAAGTGCAGGACTTTACTTTAGCTAACTTGCGCCGCCATATGGCTTTGGTGACCCAGCAGGTGTCATTGTTTAATGACACTGTGGCAAAAAATATTGCTTATGGCGATCTTGCCGATGCTTCTTTAGATGAAATTAAAGCTGCTGCAGAGGCCGCCTATGCCGCCGAGTTTATTGAACGTATGCCGCAAGCTTACGAAACTCTAGTGGGTGAAAATGGGGTGTTGTTATCAGGCGGTCAACGGCAGCGTTTAGCCATTGCCCGAGCGTTATTGAAAAATGCTCCTTTATTGATTCTCGATGAGGCGACTTCTGCTTTAGACACTGAATCTGAGCGTCATATTCAGGCAGCGTTAGACCATGCTGTACAAGGTCGTACTACCTTAGTGATTGCCCACCGCTTATCCACTATTGAAAAGGCTGATCTGATTTTAGTGATGGATCAGGGGCGCATTGTTGAGCGCGGTAATCATCAAGAACTGTTAGCGCAAAATGGTTATTACAGCCGTTTACATGCCACCCAGTTCGAGGATTTAGAGCCAGCTGTGGAGGTTCAAGAATGAGTGCTGCCAAGCGCTATCAGTTGTCTGATTTGCTTTATTTGATGGCACGCTTACGCGATCCTGAGAATGGTTGTCCGTGGGATCTGCAACAAGATTTTGCCAGCATTGTTGCGCACACTTTAGAAGAAGCCTACGAGGTTGCTGATGCCATTGAGCGTGAGGATTTTGCTCACCTGCCCAGCGAGCTCGGCGACTTATTATTTCAAGTGGTGTATTACAGTCAGTTGGGCCATGAGCAACAGTTGTTTGATTTCACCACAGTGGTGAACAGTATTACTGAGAAGCTGCTGCGCCGTCATCCGCATGTGTTTCCCAGTGGCAATCTCTATGACAGCACGCCAGCAGTGGCGGTTGCTACAGCCCAGGTTAAAGAGCGCTGGGAAGAAATTAAGCAGCAAGAGCGTGCCGAGCAGGCCCAGCCTGAGCAAGCATTGAGTGCTTTGGACGATATTCCTTTGAGTTTGCCGGCACTGAGTCGCGCGCTAAAAACTCAACAGCGCGCTGCGAATGTTGGCTTTGACTGGAGCAGCTTAGCCCCAGTGTTGGCTAAAGTTGATGAGGAGTTACAAGAGCTGCGTGATGCCATTGCCAGTGGTGAGCAGGCCGCTATTGGTGATGAGTTGGGGGATCTGTTATTTGCCACAGTCAATGTTGCGCGGCATGTACAAGCCAACCCAGAAACAGCATTGCGCGCCGCAACCAACAAGTTTGCCCAGCGTTTTCAGCATGTTGAGCAGCAAGCTCAAGCACAAGGCATGGCACTTGGTGATTGCACAGAGCAACAGTTGGATGCTTTTTGGAACTTAGCTAAACAGACCTTAGGCCAAGGCTCATGATTAGCGGCCTAGAGTGCAGTGTTTTTATCAATTATTAAAGATGGGTTTAGGATCACATGAGTTTATCTTTGCGCGATCAGATGCTTAAAGCCGGGCTGGTCAATGAAAAACAAGTTAAGCAAGCCACTAAAGAACAGAAAAGGCAGCAGCGCCTAGAAAAAAAGGGCGCGGTTGAAGTCGATGAAACACAACGCCAAGCTGCTTTAAAAGCGATGGCGGAAAAACAAAAGCGTGACCAAGAGCTTAACCGTCAACAACAAGAGAAGGTTGAGCGTAAGGCGCAAGTTGCGCAAATACGCCAACTGATTGAAACTTCGCGCTTACCTAAGCTGGATACTGAAGATTATTATAACTTTGTTGATCATAAGAAAGTTAAACGCATTGCGGTCAATGACATGGTGCGCAATAAGCTCAGTAGCGGCAGTTTAGCCATTGTGAAGCACGGTGGTGGCTATGAAATTATTCCTCGCGAAGCCGCGCTGAAAATTCAACAGCGTGATGAGCGCCGTATTGTCTTGCTCAATGTGGTCAGTGCCGAGGTTGAGCAAGAGGATGATCCTTATGCAGCCTATCAGATTCCTGATGATTTAATGTGGTAAGCAGCATTTGCTGAGCCGCCAACAGGCGCAGATCTTTTCCGAGACTGCGCCTGTTTTGTTATGGCCTGTTGCTCTGCAGTTCGTGAGAATCTGCACAGCAGATTGGAGCTGCAATAGCGCAAACCCTGCAGGAAACGGCAATCCTGATATAAAATCTCATCAGCGCTGTAGCCAGTTAGGCGTTCAAAAGCTGGGTTAACGTACACCAAAATGGTGTCATCACCCTATTATTCAGCGACCACTATGCCATTCTGGGCAGACTCAACCAGTTGCAATGAAAATCTCATGGCGTAAATTAAATCGTTTTATAGGATGCCTTGTCAGATCATTGGCGCATTCTAGCAAGCTCTATCAGTCTTTCAATCAGAACTTACTGCCTGCGTTGGCCTGCGAATACTTGTGCACAATTTACAAATGCTCAATGCTTCTGCAGAGGCTTATTGTGTGGCGTAACTTCCTGTTAGTGATTAATTGTAAGTTGTTGAATTAAAACAGTAATTTTATTTGGCTGAAAAACAACCAGCTGCCGTAGAAGATAGCCTAGAGCACGTTTGCGCAGTTGATGTACACATTATGCACACAGTTATCCACAAGCTGTGTGTATAACTGCTCTTGCAGTGAATATTTCTTTGCACTTTGTCGACGCATACATAGGCGCAGTAGCGCGCTGTCGTTTATAGTAGCGGCTGAATATTATTTTTTAGGTTGGAGCAGCTTATGTGGCGCAATGGACTTCTCGGTACGCTGATGATTTTAATGCTTGCAGCCTGTGATTCAGGTGAGCAGGAGAGCACTCAAGCAGCGCCGCCAGTCGCCAACAGCGCTCAAACTACCATCACCGCAGCAGTGAAAGATCCCGCTGTCTTAGCGCAGCAGTATAAAGATCAAGTACTGCAGGTGTTAGATGTGTCTGAGCTTGAAGAGAACGGTGCGAGCGTCTTGAGCTTAACCTTCTCTGTGCCACTGCAAGAAGGGCAAAACTTTGCCCAGAAAGTCCATGCGGTGGACAGCAAAAATGGCAAGCTCGATGGGGCTTGGGAGTTGAGTGAGGACTTATTAGAGTTACGCTTGCGCCATATTCCACCGCAGCGCGACTTAATCATCAGTGTAGATAAGGGCTTGCTCGCTTTTAACCAGACCCAGTTGAGTGAAGATTTCAGTGGCAAACTAACAACCCGAGATTTGCAACCTTCTGTGGGCTTTGCCAGTCGCGGCTCGCTATTGCCGGCCGAGTTTAGCCAAGGCTTGCCGGTGCTGGCGCTCAATATTGAGCATGTCGATGTTGAGTTTTTCCGCATTAAACCCGCGGCTTTGCCTGAGTTTTTAGCACGGTGGGGACGCAATCAAAGCCTGGAATTGTGGCAGGCGCAAGAATTACTGACCTTAGCCGAGCTTGCGCACACGGCGCGCTTTGAATTAAAGCCTGCACTCAATACCCGTGAAACGCTGCAATTGCCGATTAAACCGATTAAAGCGCTGAACGAGGCGGGCGTTTATCTTGCGGTGATGCGCGAGGCCGGTAGCTATAATTATTCCCAGCCGGCCACAGTATTTTCGGTCAGTGATATTGCTGTGTCTGCGCACCGTTTTCAGCAGCAATTGGATGTGTTTGTCCAAGCCCTATCCACTGGCTTGCCGTTAGAGACGATTGATCTGCAAATTTTAGATAAGAAAGGGCAGGTCTTAGCCTCGGCTAAAACCGATAAGCAAGGCCATGCGCAGTTGCCGATTACCGATAAAGCCAATCTTTTGCTCGCTCAACATGGTCAGCACACCAGTTTTTTACAGTTAAACAGTGCCAGTCTAGATTTAGCTGAGTTTGCTATTGCCGGGCCAGCTGGGCAGGCGTTGCAGTTTTTTGTCTTTGGTCCGCGCGATCTTTACCGTCCCGGTGAAACAGTTCTGCTCAATGGTTTGTTGCGTGATGCCGACGGCCAGCAGGTCGCGGCGCAACCGATTAAAGTTGAAGTGCGCCGTCCTGACCAACAAATCAGTCGTGAGTTTGTCTGGCAGGCCGATGACAAAGGTTTATATCAATACCAACTGCCGATTGGCGAAAATGCGCCGACCGGTCGCTGGCAGTTATTGCTCGACTTGGGCGGCGGCATTAAGCAGGTCTACGACATTTTAGTCGAAGACTTCTTGCCTGAACGTCTGGCTCTTGAGTTACACGCCGAGTCTGCACCGATTACACCGCAAGCGGCATTGCAGGTGGCGGTGGAGGGGCGTTATTTGTATGGCGCACCGGCCTCGGGTAATCGCATCACTGGTCAGCTGTATGTACGGCCTTTGCGCGAAGCGGTCAGCAGCTTGCCAGGCTTTCAGTTTGGCGTGGTCAGCGATGATGAATCGCTCAAGCAAGAGATTGATTTGGATGAACTGGTCCTCGATGCAGAAGGTCACGCCCAGATCAAAATTGACAGCCAATGGCCAGAGAGCACGTCGCCGCTGAACTTGATTGTACAGGCCAGTATTTTGGAGTCCGCCGGCCGTCCAGTCACACGCCGTGTTGTGCAAGCGGTGTGGCCAGCGCCTGAGTTACCGGGCATTCGTGGCATTTTCCAAGGTGAAGAAGTGGATGCCGACAGTCAGCCAGAATTTGAACTGGTCCTGACCAATCCGCAAGGTGAGAAACTGGCTGCTGAGCAACTGAAAGTGCGTTTGATTCGTGAGCGTCGTGATTACTATTGGAATTATTCTGATAGCAGTGGTTGGAGCAATCACTACAATAAAAAACTGCTGACGGTCAGTGAGCAAACGATCAATATCGAAGAAGGGGCAGCTGCCAAGGTGAGCTTCCCAGTGCAGTGGGGACCTTACCGTGTTGAGGTAGAAGATCCGCGCACTAAAATGGTCAGTAGCTTGGGCTTTTGGGCCGGTTACGCGCAGCAAGATAACGCCTCAGGTGGCGCTGTGCGCCCTGATCAGGTCAAGTTGGCGCTGGATAAACCGGCTTACGCCAATGGCGAGACCGCACGCGTTACCATCAATGCTCCGGCGGCGGGTAGTGGTTATTTATTGGTTGAGTCCGCCGCAGGACCGCTCTGGTGGCAGCCACTGAATGTGCCGAAAGAAGGCGCTACGGTAGATATCCCTATTGCTAATGATTGGTTGCGCCATGATTTATACATCAGTGCACTGGTGGTGCGCCCCGGTGAGCGCCAAGCGCAAATTACCCCCAAACGTGCCGTGGGCTTACTGCATTTACCTTTGCAGCGCACCGATCGGCAGTTAGCGCTGACCTTGCAAGCGCCAGAGCGGATGCGTCCGGGTCAACCTTTGACCGTTAAACTCAAAGCGCAAGCGGCTGATGGACAACCTGCTGGGCAACCCGTGCAGGTGCTGTTGTCGGCGGTGGATGTGGGGATTTTAAACATCACCAACTTTGCTGCGCCGGATCCTTTTGCCGAGTTTTTTGCCCGCAAAGGCTACAGCGTTGATCAGTTTGATGTATATGGACAATTGATTGAAGCAGGTAATGGTCGTTTAGCCCGCATGCTGTTTGGTGGTGATGCGGATTTAGCTGCTGGCGGTAAGCGCCCACAAACCAATGTGAATATTGTCGCGCTGCAAAGTCAGGCGGTGACCCTGGATGCGCAAGGTGAAGCAGAAATCACTTTGGCTATCCCCGACTTCAATGGCCGTTTACGTTTAACCGCGCAAGCGTGGACAGATAATCAGTTTGGTATGGCTGAGCAACCTATTGAGGTGGCCGCACCTTTAGTGGCTGAGCTGTCGGCACCACGCTTTTTAGCCGGAGGTGATCACAGTCAAGTGGCATTGGACTTACACAACCTGACCGATCAGGCGCAAACCGTAGCAGTGCAACTGAGTAGCAATGGTTTGCTGGCGCTGGCTAATTACGCTGAGCCTCTGCAAGTGCAGTTGGCGGCTAAAGAGCGCAAAATCCTTGATCTGCCGATCAGAGCCTTACCCAGTTATGGTATTGGCGAATTGCGCCTGCAGGTGGATGGCATGCAGCTGCCGGATGAAACCTTAGCGCCGTTAACCCGCAGTTGGACCCTTGGTGTACGCCCAGCCTATCCCGCGCAAAGTCGCAGTTATCAAGCGGTGATCAACGCTGAGCAAGAGTGGCAGTTGCCGCCCGAAGCTTTAGCGGGCTATCAACGCGGTGGTCTGGAAGCGCTGCTGAGCGTGTCGAGTCGTCCACCGCTCAATATTGCTGAACATCTGCGCGCCTTAGATGCCTATCCTTATGGCTGTTCAGAACAAACTACCAGTGGCTTGCTGGCATCCTTGTACATCAATGATGCGCAACTTGATGGTGTACGGGTTAGCAGCGATACGCCAGAGCATCGCCGTCAGCAAATTGAGTTAGGCATTGAGCGCTTATTAGCCATGCAGCGCTACAACGGCAGTTTTGCCATGTGGAATGCTGAAGGTACCGAGCAGCACTGGGCAACAGTCTATGTCACTGACTTTTTGTTGCGCGCCCGTGAGCAAGGTTTTGCCGTGCCGCCTGCTGCGCTAAAATCTGCACAAGAGCGCTTGCTGCGTTACCTGCAAGAAGGCTACTTAATTGACAGTGATTACACGCAAGCGCCAGAAAGCACCCGTTTTGCGGTACAAGCCTATGCGGGTTTTGTCTTAGCACGCGACAGAAATGCACCTTTGGGCGCTTTACGCAGTCTCTTTGAGCGTCGTCAGGATGCGCGTTCGGGCTTGCCTTTAGTGCATTTGGCCTTAGCGTTACAGTGGATGGGCGACGCGCCAAAAGCTGAGCAAGCTTTGCATGCAGGTTTAAATGTACAGCGCAGCGATGAGCTGTATATGGCCGATTACGGCAGTGAATTGCGTGATCAGGCGCAAATTTTAGCTTTGCTGCAAGAGTATGATTTAGCTGAGTCTGAGCAGGTTAAGCGGATGTTTGCTTTGGCAGATAGCCTAAACACTCGTAGCTGGTTATCAACACAGGAGCGCAATGCGCTGTTTATGGCGGCGCGCGCGCAGTTGCGTACAGCTGATAGCAGCTGGCAAGCGCAGTTGCAGTCGGGTGAGCAAAGCATCTCACTGTCGGCTCAGCACAGCCAGTTACTCTTGGATGAACAGCAGTTGCAGCAGGGGTTTGAGCTAATGACCTCTAGCAGCAAGGATCTGTACCAGCGTTTACAGCTTAGTGGTTACCCAAGCCAAGCACCGGCAGCCGGTGGTCGTGTATTAAGTATTGAGCGTCAGTACTTGGATACTAAAGGCCAACTGTTAAATATGCAGGAACTGCGCAGCGGTGATTTAGTTGTGGTGCACTTAGCGGTGCGTGCTACAGAGGCTGTGCCCGATGCTTTGGTGGTGGATTTACTGCCGGCTGGCTTAGAGTTAGAAAATCAAAATCTTGCGCAAAGCTCCGCCAGTTTAACGCAAGCCAGCAGTGCTTTACGTGATTGGCAGGAAGCCATGCAAAATGCCGATATTGTCCATCAAGAGTACCGTGATGACCGCTATGTGGCGGCGCTGGCAGTGCCGGCACGACAAGTGAAGCATCTGTTGTATTTAGCTCGGGCGGTGACCCCAGGGCGCTATGTGATGCCGCCGGCGCAAGTGGAGTCGATGTACCAGCCTGAGTGGCAAGCTTACAGTGCAACGCCTGAGTGGATGCAGGTGAGCAAGCATTAAACAAGCAAAGAGGGGTTGCTAGGTGCTACAGCGCTTGTCAACCCTCAAAGCTGCAAAAAATAATAATAAAACTGCACTTATACCCTTGATATTTACTTTGAATTTGTTAGGCGCTAAATAAGTTGTGCACATTCATACAGGTGTTTTATAAACAGCCCAAGTGAATGCTGTGAAAGCCAATATATTTACCTCTTGACTTTGTAAGCTGTTGATTTTAAAGGTTTTTAATATTTGATGGAAAAAACAGCAGTTTGTCGCAAAGCCCCGTAACTTGGTCACTCAGAGCATCTGTCAGCATGTTATTCACAGAGTTATCCACAGGTATTGTGGATTGTTTGCGCAAAGCCGCGCCGGCTCTAGCTTTGCGCAGTGATTGCGGCGTTTGGTAGGCATTTAATTGCTTAAAGCGCCAAGGGCTGGAGAGTTTTATTCTGCATCCGCTAGCGTGTTGCACTTGCTATGGCTGCTTGGATGTGTTGCATCGGCTGCTAGTTAGTCAGCGGCATAAATCTGCTTGCGGGCTATCTTGTGTAGGCGCAAACCAAGCAGTAGCGCTGCACAACTGAGACCGACAATTAAGCCTTGCCATAATCCAGCTGGGCCTTGGGCTAAGCCAAACTGCTCTGTGAGTCCAAGCATATAGCCAATTGGTAAACCAACACCCCAGTAAGAAAATAAAGTGATGAGCATAGTGATGCGGGTGTCCTGATAGCCGCGCAAGGCTCCGGCGGCAGTGACTTGAATGGCATCTGAAAATTGGAAAATAGCTGAGTAAATGATCAGCGAGGTGGCCACAGCTAACACTGCCGCATCTAGGGTGTAGATGCGGGCGATATAGTCGCGAAATATAAACATAAAGCTGGCGGAAATGCAGGCGCATATTAAGCCGGTTGCCATGGCCACGCCGGCAGAAAAGCGCGCGTCCCGTGGTCGATTAGCGCCCAGTGCTTGGCCAACGCGAACAGTGGTGGCCATCGCTAGGGAGTAGGGAATCATAAATACTAGACCGCTAAAGTTAAGAGCAATTTGGTGTCCGGCCACCACGTTAGCGCCAAGCCCACCAATTAATAGAGCAATAACAGAAAATAAGCTGGCTTCGGCAAAAATTGAAATGCCGATAGGTATACCCAGTGCCAGCAAGCTTTTTTGTGCCGACCACTCTGGCCATTGCCAACGCGAGAAAATTTGACTGGATTTATAGTAGGGCGCCCAACGTATCCAAACAAACATGGCCAGCATCATAAATACCATCACCAAGCCGGTGGCCCAACCGCAACCGACACCGCCCATGGCCGGCACACCGAAGTGGCCATTAATGAAAATGTAGTTCAACGGAATATTGAGCAGTAAACCTAAGATACCCACGACCATGCTCGGACGAGTCAGACCCAAGGCATCGCTATAACAGCGAAATACTAAGTAGAGCGCCACTGCAGGGAAACCGCAGGCCACTGCCTGTAGGTAACCCATGGCGGGGGTGATTAAAATAGGGTCAACGCCCATCATTTCCATGACGGGTTGGGCATTCCAGAGCAGTACGCCCAGGCCACAACCAAGGGCAAACCCGAGCCACAAAGCTTGACGAACTAAGTAGCCCATCTCTAACTCAGCACCACGGCCAAAGGCATAGGACACTTTGGCGGTAGTGGCAATTAAAATGCCGCTCATTAATAAAAAAATAGGCACCCAAATGGAGTTACCCAACGCCACTGCAGCTAGATCATTAGGGCTGACACGTCCAGCCATGACTGTATCGACAAAACCCATAGCGGTATTGGCCAGCTGGCCAATAATAATAGGGACGGCCAATTTAAGGAGCGCGCGCCATTCAATGGTGACACGTTGATAGCGGGAAACAGTAGACATAGACAAGCAGCCTAAAAATATAGCCTATACAGCAGTTACGCTGCGCAGTGCGGGAGTATTAATTGCAGATTTACAGTAGTTGCTGTTACGCACTTGTGCTGTGCCGCTAGTTTACTATGTTGTGTTGATCGTTAGGTAGCTATCATTACCCGGCAGGGCTGCGTTATAGTTTTACAAACATTAAAGAGGGTGGGCTGGTGCAGATATTGGCAGATGAAAATATACCTATGCTTGAGGTCTTTGCCCGTCATGGGCAATTGCGTCGCGTTGCCGGACGTAGTTTAGATCGAGCCGTGCTCGGCGATGCTGATGTGCTCTTGGTGCGCTCGGTCACGCAGGTGGACCAAGCTTTGCTGGCCGGCTCACAGGTAAAGTTTGTGGGCACTTGCACCATTGGTACCGATCATTTGGACGTGGACTATCTGCGTCAAGAAAATATTGGTTGGGCCAGTGCTCCCGGTTGTAATGCCCGTGGTGTGGTGGATTATATCCTCGGCGCTTTACTCACTTTAGCCGAGCGCGATGGTGCTGAACTGGCGCAGCGCTGTTTCGGCGTGGTTGGGGCGGGGCAAGTAGGGGAGCGGTTAGTGCAGGTCTTGCGGGGTTTGGGTTGGCAGGTCTTAGTCTGTGATCCGCCACGGCAGCAGGCTGAAGGTGGTGACTATGTGGACTTGGCGACACTGCTACAGCGCTGTGATGTAATCAGCTTACACACGCCTTTAACTCAGCAGGGCGAGCACCCAACTCAGCACTTAATGGGTGCTGCACAATTACAGGCTTTACAGCAGGGCAGTTGGTTGCTCAATGCCAGTCGTGGTGCAGTGATCGACAACCAAGCCTTAAAGCATTTTTTACAGCAGCGTCCAGATGTTCGTGCAGTGTTGGATGTGTGGGAGGGTGAGCCACTGGTGGACGTGGAGTTGGCACAGCGCTGTGATATTGCTACAGCGCATATTGCTGGCTATAGCTTAGACGGCAAAATTCGTGGCACTGAGCAAATTTATCAAGCATTTTGCGAGTACTTTTCGACACCGCCGCAAACTGCTATGTGCTTTCCAGAGCAAACCTTGCAGGCGCTGTTGTTTTCTGGGGACACCTCTGTGGCAGAGGCCTTAGCGGTATTGTGCCGCGCAGTGTATGACCCACGCGCTGATGATGCCGCATTTCGCTTAAGTTTACAGGGTGATGCCCAGATGCGCCGCGCTGCTTTTGATTTGGTGCGCAAAAATTACCCTGTGCGCCGTGAGATCCCCGACTTACAGGTGCAGCTGAGTCAACCATCGGCTGCTTTGCGGCAAATGATCGCTGCGCTGGGCATTGTTTTCTAGCTGAGCCTGATTGTCCGGCCAGCGCTGCTAAGTCGCGTGCAGTATTGGCCGGACAGGCAGTTTCAGTTTAAGCGGCAATATGGCCCACATGTAACAGCTTCATGGTGTTGGTACCGCCGACCGTATGGTAACTGTCACCTTTGGTGAGAATCACCCAGTCGCCTTCAGCGACAATCCCGCGTTTGACCAGCTCTTCAACCGCGGCTTGGCTGACTGAGGTGCTAAATGAGTCGGTTGGATCAAAAGGCACTGTGTATACGCCTCTAAATAACGCCACTCGAGCCTGAGTTTGCCGTGATGGGGCAAAGGCGTAAATAGGCATCGATGAGCGAATCCGCGACATCACCAGTGGTGTGTAGCCGCTTTCGGTCAAGGCAATAATGGCTTTGACTCCGGGAAAGTGGTTCGCAGTGTACATTGCTGCTAAAGCAATGCTTTCATCCCAGCGTTCAAACTGTTGACCAATACGGTGAGCAGAACGGCGCATGATTGGGTTTTTTTCAGCACCTAAGCACACCCGTGCCATTGCGGCGACCGCTTGCACTGGGTATTCACCAGCTGCAGTTTCTGCCGAGAGCATCACCGCATCGGTGTAGTCTAAGGCAGCGTTGGCCACATCGGACACTTCCGCGCGGGTTGGCATGGGGCTGTGAATCATGGATTCCATCATTTGCGTGGCGGTGATCACCGCTTTATTTTGCTTGCGCGCCGCAGCAATAATTTTCTTTTGAATACCAACCAGTTCCGCATCGCCAATTTCGACGGCTAAATCACCGCGCGCGACCATCACTGCATCGCTGGCGCTGATCAAACCGTTGAGCGCATCATCATTCATGACCGCTTCGGCGCGTTCAATTTTTGCGACGAGCCAAGCTTGGCAGTTTGCTTCTGCGCATAAACGGCGAGCCAAATTCATATCGGCGGCATCGCGTGGGAAAGAAACGGCTAAGTAATCTAAGTCCAACTCAGCAGCCAAGCGGATATCAATTTTGTCTTTTTCGGTAAGTGCTGGCGCAGTTAAACCACCGCCGCGACGGTTAATACCTTTATTGTCCGAGAGCTGCCCACCAATAATCACGCGGCAATCTAAAGCATCAGCGGTTACCGCAGTGACTTGCATGACGATGCGGCCATCATCGAGCAGTAAGTCGTCGCCGACACTGCAATCGGTAACTAAGTCTGGGTAATCAATACCCACAACGGCCTGATTCCCTGCGTCACGCGGGTGAGTAATGGAAAGGCGAAAAGTGTCACCGTTTTGCAGTTCAATTTGCTTATTAGTAAAGCGGGCAATACGGATTTTCGGGCCTTGCAAGTCACCCAGTAGCGCCACATGGCGATTGAGGCGGGCAGCAATTTCACGAATAAGTAAGGCGCGGGCGCGGTGTTCTTCGGCATTGCCGTGGGAGAAGTTTAAGCGCGCTACATCCATGCCCGCTAGGATAAGCTGTTCAAGGACTTCTGCTGAACTACTGGCTGGACCAATGGTGGCAACGATTTTAGTACGGCGCAAAGTTGTAGGCATGCTGTGGCTCCTGTTCAAGGTAAGTCAAGACAAAGCAAAAAGCCTGCTCTCTCAAGGCGATAGAGCAGGCGGTCGCTTGGATTATGGCTGTGGGCGTGTAGGCTTGATTACCAGTAAATCCGTTTGCACCGCTTCCAGAACACGCTCTGCGGTGTTACCGATTAGCGCGTTCTCTAAGTTGCTGCGGGAAATCGCCCCCATCACTAATAAATCTACGCCGCGCTCCTCGACAAAGCTTGGAATGACTTCTTCTGGGAAGCCTTCGAGTAAGTGCCGGTTGGCTTTTTCTACGGGGTAATTAACCATAAGTTTTTCAAAGGCATCACGGTGTTGCTTAGCGCTGCGCTCTGCGTACTGGTCGTAAGCGGCAACTAACTCGGAATCAAACACCATGGTCCGTGGCAGTGGTGCATAGCTGTGCATATAGTCAGCCTGCATGTCTAAAGTCTGCGCTAAGTAGAGAGTGGATTTAACCAGCTTGTGGTCCAGTAGGGCTTCAGTGTCAGCGCTGTGGACTGGGTCAACTGCGGCACAGATACGCTCACCTTTCCATTCGCCTTCACGCACCAGCCATAAAGGCACTGGGCATTGACGGATCAGTTGCCAAGAGGTGTTATTGAAAAACAGGCGCTGTAATAAATTATGTGTGGTGGCATCACGCAGCACCATGTCAGGCTTAAGCTCACTGATGCGTTGCAAAATCATTGTGTGCAAAGGTTTGCCCCAGCGCGCTTCTGTGGTCACGGTAATACCGTTATCACGCAGTGGCTGCGCCAACTTTTCTAACCACTTGGTGCGGTTTTGCAGCAAGGAGTCGCGGGCCTTTTTTTGTGCTGGGCCATCAAAGAAGTAGCCGCCATCGAGTGCCGAGTTGTATTCGCAGAGTAATAATTCAATGGCGGAGTTTGAGCGTTTGGCGAGCCAAGCAGCACGCTCAAGTGAGGGTTGAGAGTCACCTGAAGTGGGATCAATCACCACTAAGAGTTGATGCAATTCCATGTAAAGCTCCTTATGCAATAGGTAGCAAACACGTTTAAGCAAGAGTAAACATGACAACTTCAAGGGTTTGAAACTTGCTGAAGCGTGTTTTAGATAAAATCATTCTTAATGAGTATAGCTGTTTTGCTGGGTTTAATGACTGCTGTTTACCTTTAAACAACACAGGACTGCGCTGTCTTAATGGCGTGCTGATTAAATTACTTAAGCCTGCCCTGCTTTTTTTAGACTGAGATAGTAACTGAGCAGCTTGGTCGTGAGCTGGCTGGGGCGTACGTCAATAAAATCAACGCCTTGACTGACTAGCTTGCGTTGATTGTGCTGCCGAGTTTGCAAATAGTCTATACCGCCACAGTACTCTAAGGCTTGCTGGTAGCTGTGTACGGGCTGCTCACGCAGGGTATCTAAAACCTCTTCACGCAAGCTCACTAAGAGAGTGCGATGGTGTTTTTTAAGTTGCGCCATGGCGGCGAGTAAATCGCTATCCACTTCATCAGCAATGTTACTAATAACAATCACCAGGGCTCGACGCTTTTGTTGTAACAATAGTTGCTTAACTGCGGCACTGTAATCTGCACTTTGTTGGCTGGCTTGGATATCGTAGAGCGCATTCAATAGCACAGACATTTGCCCCTGTCCTTTACGTGGGGCAAGAACACAGCTTGGGCCAGCAAAGGTGTGTATGCCAACCGCATCACCTTGACGTAAGGCGCTATAAGCGAGGAGCAAGCATGCATTTAAAGCGTGATCGAGGTGACTCAAGTCGCTATCTTGGCTGCGCATAGTGCGTCCGCAGTCCAATAAAAAAATGATCTGCTGGTCGCGCTCATCTTGATACTCACGCACAATGGGCAGGCGTTTTCGTGCTGTGGCTTTCCAGTCAATGTGTTTGATGCTGTCATCAATGCGAAACTCACGCAGCTGATGGAACTCAAGGCCAGTGCCGCGCCGCTGCTGCTGTTGTACGCCCAACTGATTGAGCCAGCGCTCATTGGCTTGTAACTGCCCGCTTTGCATACGACTAAAATCTGGAAATACCCGCAGGGTGCTTGGTTGTGCTAAAAAATGCTGTGCAGTCCAGAGGCGCCAAGGACTGGGTAAACGCACTGCACAACCGGCAATGGTAAAGCGCCCACGTTGCAGTGGTTTAATTTGGTATTGGCTGCTGCTGATTTTGTTAGGTTGCAGTTGCAGGTGATAGGGCAGCTGCTGGAATTGAAAACTATCTGGCAGATGATCAAAATATTGAATCTGGATGGGCCGCTGGTAGCTATGGCTGAAGTTTAACCTGACGCTGGTGTTGTGCCCTAAAGAAAGGGTATGCGGTAAAATCCGCTCACAACTGGGCGGCGCTTGTTTAAACAAGCACCATACATCGATTAAGGACAACAGCAGCATACCCAGCGCCAGGGCAATGAACCCTGTATCAATTATGCTGGGCAGGTTAACGTGCAAGGCATGGGCTGTTCCTAAGCTGATGGCGAAGAGCAGTAAGATGCCAGTGCTGATTAGCAAGGTGCGAGATGGCTTGATAATCATAGGCGTGGCGCTGGAACCTGATTGAGTAGCTGTTGCAGGACCTGCTCAACTTGTAAGCCTTCTATCTCTAACTCTGCGCAAATGTGCACGCGGTGACGCAAGACGTTAAGTGCTGAGCTTTTAATGTCGTCTGGGGTAACAAAGGCGTGGCCATGCAAGAGTGCACGGGCGCGGGCAAAACGAATTAAGTCGATAGAGGCCCGTGGTCCTGCACCGCTACTTAAACCAGGCCACTGGCGGGTCATGCGCACTAAGTTGACCGCGTAATTGAGCACTTGATCATCCACCGCTATGGCTGCTGCAATTTTTTGGATAGCTTGGACATCACGGGGTTGTAGCAAGGTGCGTAAGGCTGTTTGCTCGAGCATATCAGCATGGGCAGAGCGGGTTACGCTGCGCACTAAGCGTTGTTCTTCTTGTTCTGCTGGATAGTCAATGTGCAGCTTTACCATAAAGCGGTCGAGTTCAGCTTCAGGCAGTGGGTAAGTACCTTCTTGTTCGATGGGGTTTTGCGTTGCCAGCACCATAAATGGCTGGGGCACGGCGAGAGAGCGACCTTCTAAGGTGATGCTACGCTCTTGCATAACCTCTAATAATGCTGCTTGAGTTTTGGCCGGTGCGCGGTTGATTTCATCGGCCAGTAATAAGTTGGTAAATGCAGGGCCCTTGCGCAACTTAAACTGCTCACTGGCCAGATCGTAGATGGCGTGACCGGTAACATCGCTGGGCATAAGATCAGGAGTGAATTGGATTCGGCTAAATTGACCACTAAAACATTGGGCTAGAGCGCGTACCAATAGGGTTTTACCTAAACCCGGAACCCCTTCAATGAGCACATGGCCGGCTGCAATTAAGGTGCAAAGCACGCCTTCAACAACTACTGTTTGCCCAATCAAAGCTTTGTCTAATTCATCACGAACGGCCTGCATAAGGCGGCTGGCGCGTTCGCGTTGCTGTTCGGCTTTACTGGGCTGGGCTAGGCTGGTTTCGGTCGTTGCAGCTGGCTCTTGCTCAGGATTGGCTGAGTTTTCTGGTTCTTGCTCTTGCTCTTGCTCTGGCGTGGCGCTGGCAGCCTCGATATTCAATTCTAGATCTTCAGGGCTTTGACTCATAATGCATTCCTTAATTGTTGAAGACGTGCCACATGCTGGGTAAAGGCCTGGGCCGAAAGCTTTTTATTGGGTGGCGGGCGCATGCTCTGGGAAATGGAGGATACAGGTTGGCGGCTCAGCTGCTGTAACACTTGCCATTGCTCTGCGACAGGCAAACCAGAAAAAGCCGGGAAACGCCGCTGTGCACGTTGTTTAATGTCTTTTTGCAGGGCAATTAGCAGGCTGCGCTGGCCTAGGTGGCGTAAGTTAAATAGCGCACCGGCTTGCAGGTGCTCAGTGAGTCGTCGCCGACTGTTATCTGCGATTAAACTTATAGGGGCAAAGCGCGGCGCTGCGTACCAAGCACCAAGCAGCAGTAATAGTGCTAAGAGCACGCAGGCCATGGCGTAGTAGCGCCACAGTAAACTGAGTAAGCCTTGCTGTGGTGGCGGATTAAATAGGGTGACTTGGCTTTCTTGACTCAAATACCAAAGCAGCCATGCGTGGTCGTACTGACCAATCTGACGCTGTTGCCAGAGCTTTAGGTCGCTGAGTACGGTAATCAGTCCTTGGCCGTGGCTCAATTGCAGCAAATGCGTGGCTGCTTGGCTGTTGGCCCATGCATGGGCACGGTTTTCAGTGTCTTGCAGGTGGTATTGCGTGTCGAGAGCAAAGTAAGCGGGCGACTGTTCGTTTTCAAGGTACAGGCGCGTGAGTGCAGTGGCGTTGGCAGCTTTTTGCGTAGAAGGTTGTGCTGTTTGAGAACTATCGTTGGGCGCTGTTACAGGGGCTAACTCGGCGCTGAGTTGTTTTTTTATGCCAAGATTGTTGAGTAGTGAACTGCTCTGATTATTCACCGCCTCGTGTTGCGCGGACAGCACTAGGTGACCGCCTTGTGCTACCCAGTTTAGAAGCTCGACTTGCTGCTGATCAATGAGCTGCGCATCTTGGCTAAGAATGATTAAGGTGTGTGGCTCGTGCTCCAGTGGCGGTAAGCGGCTTAAGGCATTGGCAGTGTCGACCGCGACTTCTTGCTCCCGTAAAAAGTACTCCATGGCGAGGTAAGCATTGCTGCGAGCTTCTGGGCTGGCGCCGAGGGCAATACGCTCTTCGCTGATGCTAAGGGTTTTGCTTAACACTAAACCTAAGGCCAGTAAGATTAGTAGCAGGGCAGCAATCAGCCAATAGGAGCGCTTCATTGGCTGTGCTCCTGCTGTTGTAATTCTTGCCATTGTTGACACAGCTGGACAAATTGCGAGTGCGCGGGTAAGCGGTGGCCCCAGGCTAAATTAATCCAGTATTGGGTCAGTTGTTGGCCGTAGAGCTGTAGTTTAGGGTCCAGAGTATCAGTCATCGCCAGAACTTCGTTTTCAGTGTGCGCAGCTGTTAAAGGCAGTGTTTGTTGTTGCAGTAAATAATTGAGAAAGCCGCGGTAGAGTAAGCTTAAAGCTGCACGCTGATCGCTCGACCACAGGCTTTGTGCGCTAGCAATCAGGTCATCAGGCAGGCTCTGGTTATTCACTTCCAGAGCAAAAAGTGTTTGTACAGGTGGTGGCGCTGCTTTTTTAATGGGCCGCAGTTTCTGCGCAAAGGTGCTGAGCCATTGCCGGTAGCGCCATAACAGCAGAGCACTGAGCAACAATAAGGTACTCCATAAAACCACCTGTACGCTGAAGGATAAATACTCTACGAGGTTTTTTAGCCAGTCTGGCACGTTAAATTCGTGAGTATCTTTAGTGTCGGTTTTGCTCTTGCCCAGTTGCCAGTTGCTAATGGTTTTATAGTTTTCAAAAGGTGGTGCGTCTAAGGTGGCTTTGATGCTTTGTTGGGCTTGCTCACTGTTTAGCATTTGCTTGAGTAGGCGCGGCTGCTCAACACCTAACTCTTGATTTTGTGTGTTGATATTATCCTGTGTAAAAGATTGTGCGAAAGCGTTATCACTTAAAGGCAGTAACAACAGCAGGGCGCAGAGAAAAACCCCTAAGCTACTGGTTAAACGCTTGGCTAAGTTACGCAGCGCCAACTCAATATCCCAAGCTTCCAGTTCCGTGCGTCGATTGAGGTACAGGGTAAAACCGCAGGCCACATATATTGGCTCCCAAATAATCAGCACTAAAACATAGAGTAAGTTGCTTAAATGCTCGGCCCATAACCATTGGCTTTGACTGATTTGTAAGAGTTTTGCCCAGCTCCAGTCTGTTTGTAGCTGCGCTGGAATGAACAGGTAAAGCAAAGCTAAGAGGCTAATCCAGAGGGCCATTTCAATATGCAGACCAATAATGGTGAGCCAGGTGGGGGCACGGGTGTAATTACGGCCTAAAGTCACTAAGCGTTGTTGGCGAGCTGGGCCAGATAAGTTTTCTAATTGCAGAACTGGTAAATCAAAGCTGCGGGTGACGCTGAGCCTGCGCCACGTTAAGCTGGCAAGCAGTTGTGGCTTGAGTAGTTTGGGTAAGGCTTTAAAACTATCACGCAAGCTCGGTGTGTTAGCGAATAGAGCATTGGATAGAATATATAAAGGCAAACGTTCAAAAGCTGGTTTAAGCCACCAAATAACCAGTACCGCAATACTGGGCTGCTGCCAAAAAATCACCGTGAGAATGGCAAATAAAGGTAAGGTGAGAACGGCCCATGTCGCCATTAATAAAGCGCTGTGGCGGCGCGCGAGCAGCACCCCAAGGTCAATGGCTTCCCAAGGGTTGCGTGGCCGCAACACTGCTTGTGCTTTATTAAGATGCATAGCGGTTGCGCCCTGATGCAAACAAGTAGAACAAGACCAACAACCATAATGCAGCGCCAACTGTGTATTTCACAGAGCTGGCAATGCTTGTGCTGGAAGACCAGTAGGCTTCAATAAAAGCTGCCAAAACCAGAAAAACAATCACTCCGCCAATCAGTTTGACACTGACCGCGGCGGCTTGCCGTAATGCTGTCGCGCGAGTTACAGGACCAGGCGCAATCAGCGCTGCGCCCAGCTTGAGTCCAGCGGCTCCGGCTAAGACAATCGCGGTGAGTTCAAAAGCTCCGTGACCAATCACAAAAGGCCAAAATGTATCTGTGTAGCCCACTCGGGTTAAATGACCGGCAATAGCGCCAATATTTAAACCGTTAAACAGTAAGAAAAAAACACTGCCAAGGCCAAACACTAGACCGCTGGCGAAGGTCTGAAAGGCAATGCCGATATTGTTCATAATGTAAAAGCCAAACATGACCCAGTCATCTTGATGGTTGCGCAAACTCATGGGGCCAATTAAGCGTTGTGCTGGGTCATACATGTGCTCCATATTGGCCACTTGGGCAGGGCTCAATAGGCTATAAATCAAGTTAGGGAAAAGCCCAGTTAATAGAGCCATCAAAGCCAAGCTGCCAAAAAACAACCCGCCTGCGACCGCAACATAGCGCCATTGCTGGCGTACGGTGGCGGGGAACTCAATGACAATCAAGGCCAGTAATTGCTCGAAAATAGGGCTTTTATGGCGGTAGAACTGTTGATGACCTTGTAGCGCCAAAAGCTCTAGGCTTTCTAGCAGTGGATAGCTGTAGCCGCGCTGCTTAGCCAGGGCTAAATGTTGACAAATGCGGCGGTAGTCTTGATTGAAGCTGTGCAGTTCGTTCGGCTGGGCTGTGCCAGAGCTTAAAGCCTGTACTGTTTGTGCAAAAGCCAGCCAGGTTTTTTGGTGTTTTTTTTCAAAAATAGCTTGCTTCATAACGGGCCTAAAATACCGCGGGCAATAGCGTGCAAGCGTGTGACCGCTTGCGGCGGGCTGACCGATAATGCCGGTGCTATAATAGCGGCCAATTCCTCAGAGCGTTGTGTTGAAAGTTGTTGGTGACGCTCAGCAAAGCTCAAGACCGCTTGCTGTTCGCTGAGGCTCAACGGGAATGGTAGCGGGCTGGCGGTTACCTCGGGCAGCGCTGCGCGTTGATGAGTACGTGCTTGATACACGACTAAGGTGCCAGCAGCTATATCCCCAACACGCTGAAAGTGAGCGTTATTGAGCATGCTGAGAATGCCCACGCCGTACGCAAAAGGCAGTAGATCAACGACCCGTAATAAGTTACGGGTTAATGATCCGGCCCAACCAACAGGGGTGCCGTCAGTGTGGATGACTTGCAGGCCAAGCAGTTGTTTGCCAGGCGAGCGGCCTTGATTGAGGACTTCAAACAACACCATGTACCACCACAGCAAAATAAAGGCGCTGATTGAAGCGAGGCCCAAGCCAAATTTGCCCAAGTACAGCCAAGCAGCACCAGCCAGAGCGAGTAAAGCACCGCGCAGTAATAAATCAATCGTAAAGGCTAACATGCGTACCGGTAAACCTGCTGGACGCAAAGCTAGGTAAATACCTTCAGGCGTTTCTAGGTACAATTGCGTATCTAAAAGAGGCTCGGCGCGTACAGCGCCAGTCAGTGCTTGATTGTTCAATAGTAGGCCAGCAGGGAAAAATAAGTAGTGCCCAAGTGTATATTGGGTCGTTAATCATAAAAACTTACCCGGCATTATATTGTTTAATGTCTATAGTAAGTATGACTGTGCAAGAACAGTAACCATTCATTCGTCGCTCTGCAAGACAGGTGATGTAAAAGCGTGAACTGCTTGAAGCTTTGATCAGCTCAATCAGCAGTGAAGGAGTTAACAGAAGTGACAGGCAGTATATTTTGGTATGACTTTGAAACCACAGGAATTCAAGCGCACAGTGATCGCCCGATTCAGGTGGCAGGTATTCGTACTAACGAGCAGCTGGAAGAAATCGGCGAACCTTTGAATATTTATTGTCAGCTGGCGCACGATATTTTACCGCACCCGATGTCGAGCCTAGTCACAGGTATCGGGCCAGAAACATTGCAGCGTCAAGGCTTGTTGGAAGTGGATTTTATTGAGCAACTGCATCAGCAACTGATCCAGCCCAACACCTGTACTGCGGGCTACAATAATTTACGTTTCGATGATGAAATGACACGAGCTACTTTGTACCGCAATTTTTACGATCCCTATGCTCGAGAGTGGCAAGGCGGTAACAGTCGCTGGGATTTAATTGATGTATTGCGTTGTACTTGGGCGCTACGCCCAGAAGGCATTGAGTGGCCGCAGCAGGATGGTCGCGTTAGTTTTAAGTTAGAACAGTTTACCGCAGCGAATCAGATTGAGCACGGCCAGGCCCATGATGCTTTAGCCGACGTGCGAGCAACTATTGCGGTAGCACGCTTACTGCGAGAGCGACAACCTAAGTTGTATGATTATTTATATGCGTTGCGCCGTAAGGATGCGGTGCTGGAGCGCCTGCGGTTAATGCAGCCGGTGTTGCATGTTTCAGGTATGTTTGCCGCCGAGCGCCATTGTTTGGCGCCCGTGTTGCCGCTGGCTTGGCATCCCGCTAACCGTAATGCGCTGATTGTCTGTGACTTGCATGCTGATATCACGCCACTGTTAGAATTGGATGCGGAAGCGATTAAAGCCCGCCTCTATACCCGTCACAGTGATCTGGCTGAGGGTGAGCTGCCAATTCCACTGAAGTTGATTCATATTAATAAAAGCCCCGTGGTTGCGCCGTTGGCGGTGTTGCGTGATGAAGATAATCAGCGCTTGGGTTTTGACCATGGAATGTTGCATGCAAATTATGCCCTACTTAAAGAGCATGCTGAGCAATGGCAGGACAAACTAGCGGTTGTTTATCAGGATCAGCGTGGGTTTGCAGAGCAAGACGTAGAGCAGCAACTTTACAATGGTTTTTTAGGTCCGCGAGATCGCAAGCTCAGTGATGGGGTGCGACATGCTGCGCCTGAACAGTTGCAGCCTGAACTTTGGCCGTTTGATGATGAGCGCTTGTCAGAGTTACTATTCCGTTATCGCGGTCGTAACTACCCGCATACTTTGAGTGAGAGTGAGCTGCAGCAGTGGGTATTGTTTTGCCGTGGGCGTTTAACGGGTGAGCACATTGGCGCACCACTTACTATGGCGGATTACCTTAAGGCGTATGCTGAGCTGACACCAGAGCAGCAGTTAAACCCTACTGTACAAGCATGGCGTCATTATATTCATGAGGTGGAGTTGCGTTATCAGCTGTAGGCTGCATGCAGGGTTATATAATTTAGGTGTAAAAACGCCCTGCAAGCAGGGCGTTAATAACATATCACTAAAGTTGCTGAGGGTTAGTCGAGCAAAGTAACCCAAGATTCAACAGTGTCACCACCCCATTTGGCTTTCCATTCCTTGAGGATTTTGTGATTACCACCTTTGGTTTCAATCACTGCGCCAGTATGTGGGTTGTTGTACTGCTTAGTTTGACGTGGTTTGCGGGTGCGGGTTTTAGTTTTAACAGCACCGCGCTCTGCCGCTTGTGGGTCAATAATGACGGTAATATCGCGTAGAGACTTATTGTACTCAGCCATGAGTGCGCGCAGTTTTTCTTCAAACTCGAGTTCTTTTTGTAAGTTACTGTCTTGCGATAAGTTCGCTAAGCGGTTTTCCAGCTCTTTAATGCGCTCTTTAGTTTCGCGGAATTCATTAATCAATGACATTTTAGATAATCCTATTAAAAGTGTTTATTTCAAGGTTAAGGATTGTCGAGCGTGTCCGTAGTCACCAGTAAACCAGTGAGACTCTATAAAACTCCAGTGCCTCAATCGTTATGCAAAGCTATTCTTGAGATTCCTTAATTGCTGCTAATGATAGGCTCATGCACTGAATATGTAAAGAGTACTAGTTGTAAGAGGCTGTGAATTGTGAGTTTGTGCACATGTTTATATATTTTTCCATTGTTATCAGGTTGGTTTATTTTCTTTAACCACATATTGAGCAAGGTTTATATAGTGAATCAGTTTGCTATTTATTTATATGTTGTTTCTATTTGAAAGTTGACTCTAAGTATATGTAAGTGCAGTCGGCACAGTTTTGTGAGTGTGCTAGGGAGCACTGCATTGTGCAGCTTAGGCATTGCTTTGCTGACGTGGCGGCTGGAGAGCGGTAGAATGAGGCCAGTTATTTTTAATAATAAACAATCCTTTTTCGTTGGAGTTTTGCATGCACACGTTTCGCCTTATTATTGCTTGCCCTGACCGGGTTGGTATTGTCGCCAAAGTCAGTAACTTTTTAGCGACCTATAACGGCTGGATTCATCAAGCAAGCCATCACTCGGATGAGCAGAGCGGTTGGTTTTTTATGCGCCATGAAATTCGCGCGGAGTCATTGCCATTCGATTTAGAAGGCTTCAAGCAGGCGTTTACTCCCATTGCCAATGAGTTCTCCATGACTTGGCAGGTCACCGACTCAGCGGTTAAAAAGCGTGTGGTATTAATGGCCAGCCGCGAATCGCATTGCTTGGCCGACCTTCTGCACCGTTGGCACCGCAATGAGCTGGATTGTGAGATTCCTTGCGTGATTGCTAATCACGATGACTTGCGCAGTATGGTCGAGTGGCACGGAATCCCATTTTTCCATGTGCCAGTGGATCCTAAAGATAAGGAGCCAGCCTTTGCTGAGGTGAGTCGCTTAATTGATGAACATGAAGCAGATTGTGTGGTGTTGGCCCGCTATATGCAGATTCTGCCGCCTGATTTGTGTCAGAAATATCATGGTCGAGTGATTAATATCCATCACAGTTTCTTGCCGTCGTTTGTCGGTGCTAAGCCTTACCATCAAGCAGCTTTGCGTGGCGTTAAACTCATTGGTGCGACTTGCCACTATGTGACTGAAGAGCTGGATGCG
>RRZU010942766.1_pt1 | contig 40370 bp, 39 predicted proteins | sample 2165561 | NCBI WGS metagenome assembly RRZU01 (sample SAMN10456909, study PRJNA506462) | wastewater metagenome | isolation source: wastewater sludge | place: USA: Moscow, Idaho | reverse complement strand
TGCCAGCACCACGAGGTCTGGTGCGGCGCCGTCAATTGCCGCGGCGCCCGCGACCTCGAATTGTTCGCGCCCCGCAAACCCTCGATGCTCGACGACGCACGTTGGCACGCCGTGTGCTTCGGCGGTCTGCAGGCCCAGGGCATCGGGCCGGTTGGAGATGACGCCGACGATACGCGCCGGCATCGCTCCGGAAGCCGCAGCGTTCAGCAGCGAAGTGAGGTTGCTGCCACGCCCGGAGATCAGGATCACCAGGGTAATCATGCGCTAGCCTTGTGGTGTTGCAGCCAGCTGACGAACACCGGCAGCAGCGAAATCACGATGATCGCAACGATCACCAGCGTCAGATTCTGCTGAATCCACGGCAGGTTGCCGAAGAAGTAGCCCGCCAGAGTCAGCGAGCCGACCCAGCCGATCCCACCGATCAGATTGAAGAAAGTGAATTTTCCGTAGCTCATCGCGCCGATGCCCGCCACGAACGGTGCAAAGGTGCGAAACAGTGGCAGGAAACGCGAAATGACCAGGGTCTTGCCGCCGTGCTTCTCGTAAAAGGCGTGCGTCTTTTCGAGCGCCGATCGGTTGAAAAAACGCGATTGCTCCCAGTGGAAGACCTTTGGCCCGAGATAGCGGCCGATCTGGTAGTTGAGCATATTGCCAAGCAGCGCTGCGGCAATCAGCACCGCGAGCAGGACGCCGATCTGCATGCCACCCAGCGCTGCCAGCGCACCGGCGACGAAGAGCAGCGAATCACCGGGCAGGAAAGGCGTCACCACGAAGCCGGTCTCGCTGAAGATGATCACGAAAAGGATCGCATAGATCCACGACCCGTATTGCTGCACCAGTATCGCCAGGTGCTTGTCGAGGTGCAGGATGATATCGATAAAGCTGGTCAGGTATTCCATCGTCAGAAAGGAGGCTGGAGGCAAGGAGCGATTCTACCGGAAGCCGGGCCGGTATAATGAGCCGATGCCCGAAACCACCCGCATCCATCTCCTGCCCGATCTCTTGATCAGCCAGATCGCTGCCGGCGAGGTCGTCGATCGGCCGGCCTCGGTACTCAAGGAACTGCTGGAGAATGCCCTCGACGCCGGCAGCTCGACGATCCAGATCCAGCTCGAAGAAGGCGGCGTCAAACTGATCCGCGTCATTGACGACGGTGACGGCATTGCACGCGACGAACTGGCGCTGGCACTGGTCCGCCACGCGACCTCGAAGATCAGCTCGCTCGATGACCTCGAACGCGTCGGCACGCTCGGTTTCCGTGGCGAAGCGCTGGCCTCGGTGGCCGCCGTCGCGCGGGTCACCATCGCCAGTCGGCAGCAGGTCGGCAGCACCGCCGGACAGCATGCCTGGCGGCTCAGTGCGGAAGCGGGGGCAACGCCCGAACCAGCCTCCCTGCCCTTCGGAACCGTGGTCGAAATGCGCGATCTTTATTACAACACGCCGGCACGCCGAAAATTCCTCAAGTCCGACAACACCGAATTCGCCCATTGCGCCGAAGCCGTCAAGCGCATCGCGCTGGCCCATCCCGAAGTGGGGTTCACGCTCACGCACAATGGTCGTGTCAGTCTGCACCTGCCCAGGAGCGATGTGCGAGCGCGTGCCGGCGCGATTCTTGGCGAGGATTTTCTCGCCGAGTCGCAGCACCTTGACGCCGCTGCCGGGCCACTGCGCGTTCTTGGCTTCTGCGCGCTGCCGGCCTACTCGCGCGCCCGCGGCGACGCCCAGTACGTCTATGTCAATGGCCGTTTCGTTCGCGACAGGCTATTGAGCCATGCCCTGCGCGAGGCTTACCAGGACCTGCTGCACGGCAGCCGCTACCCGGCTTACTGTCTGTTTCTGGAAGTCGATCCGGCGACTGTCGATGTCAATGTCCACCCGCAGAAGACCGAGGTCCGCTTCCGCGACGCGCGCTCGGTGCACCAGTTTGTCTTCCATGCCGTGCAGCGGCTGTTGTCGAGTCCGCTGGCAACCCCGCCAGCGCCGACTGCGCAGATGCCGGCAGCAGACGAGTCGTCATCGCGCTGGCCCGATCATCCGGCGAGCGCGACCCAGGCCGAGCGCCCGACCTTCACCGGCCAGACAGCGTACCAGGGTTCTCTCGGCGTTGGCGAACCTGCCAGCAACAGTACTTACCTGGCGTTCGCGCAGGCCGCGCAAGTCCCGGATTCACTGCCGCCAGCCGCCGAAGCCGAAGCAGCGCCGCTTGGTTATGCCCTCGCGCAACTGCACGGCATCTACATCCTGGCGGAGAACCACCAGGGTCTGGTGGTCGTGGACATGCATGCGGCGCACGAACGCATCCTGTACGAGAAGCTCAAACACGCACTCGACGAGCAAGGACTGGCGACGCAGGCGCTGCTGATTCCCGCGGTGTTCAATGCCGAAGCGATCGACGTCGCCACCGCCGAAAAACACGCCGCGGCACTGCGGCAACTCGGTTTCGATCTCGCGCCGGTGGGTCCACGACAGCTCGCGGTGCGTGGCGTTCCGGTCCTGCTGCAGGCCGCCGACCCGGCCGCGCTGGCACGCTCGCTCTTGAGCGAACTGCGCGAGCACGGCGTCACGCAACTGCTGACCGCAGCGCGCAACGAGTTTCTCTCCAGCATGGCCTGCCAGGGTGCAGTGCGCGCCCGGCGCTTGCTGTCGCTGGCGGAAATGAATGCTCTTTTGCGGCAGATGGAGGAAACCGAACGTTCCGGCCACTGCAACCATGGCCGTCCAACCTGGACGCAGTTGAGCATGACCGATCTCGACCGCCACTTCCTGCGCGGCCGATGAGCGAGGTCGCCGCACCTCCGGGAGTTCTGCCGCCGGCAATCCTGCTGATGGGACCGACCGCCAGCGGCAAGACCGCGGTGGCGCTCGAACTTTCGCGGCGCTTCCCCGTCGAGCTGATCAGCGTCGATTCAGCGCAGGTCTTTCGCAACATGGACATTGGCACCGCCAAACCCGACGCGGCAACCCTGGCCGAATTCCCACATCAACTGATCGACCTGATCAGCCCGCAGGAAGCCTACTCGGCGGCCCGCTTCCGTGCTGACGCACTGCGCGCAATGGCAGCGGTCACGGCGCGCGGCCGCGTGCCCTTGCTCGTCGGCGGCAGCATGCTCTACTTCAAGGCACTCGTCGACGGCCTGGTCGACTTGCCGGCAGCCGACCCGGCAACACGTGCGGCGATCGACCGGGATGCCGCTGCCCGGGGGTGGCCGGCGCTGCACGCCGAACTCGCCGAGGTCGATCCGGCAACGGCGGCGCGCCTGCAGCGCAGCGATGCACAACGCATCCAGCGCGCGCTCGAAGTCTTTCGCCTTTCCGGCCGCCCGCTGTCGGCGCTGATCATGAGCGAGGAGAAAGCGGCGCCGCCCTACCGCTTCGTTTCGGTCGGCCTGCTGCCCTCGGATCGTAGCGTCCTGCACCAGCGCATCGCCGACCGCTTCGCAGCGATGCTTGCCGCCGGGCTGGAGGCCGAAGTCGAGTGCTTGCGCAAAACATACCACTTACATCCTCATCTGCCGTCGATGCGCTGCGTCGGTTACCGGCAGGTGTGGGAAGTCCAGGACGGCCTCGCGCCCCGTCGCGAACTGCGCGATCGTGGCATCTACGCCACCCGCCAGCTCGCCAAGCGACAGATCACCTGGATCGGCAACACGCTGCGGCCGCAGACCGTCGATTGCCTGAGCCCCGATCTGGCCGGTCAGGTCAGCCGGATCATCGGCAGCATCTTCGCCTGACCGCAAATATTCGGCCAGGCACTGCCTGCAGCGCTCAGTGCGGGATCAGGTCTCCGCTGCAAGATCTGCGTGCTTCAACAGCGTTTCACAGCGATCGACTACCCGAGCTACAGCAGGCGTCTGATCGGTACTGGGCCACTGCCGAGAATAGGCTTCGGCACGCGCGGCGAGATGGCCATCCTCCAGCAAGCGTTTGATCAGCCGAGGCAACACCGCCGGGTTACCTTCAATGGGCAGCAAAACGCCGGCACCGAGGACTTCCACACGGTGACTGGTCATCGTCTGTTCCATCTGCATCGGTAGCAGCAGCAGCGGTTTGCCGTGATCGAGGGCGATGTCGGTCATCCCGCCAGCGTGGCAGATGATCGCCGTGCACTGCTTGACCACCTCACGCATCCGCAGAGGTATTGCACTGAACGTGACATGCTCGGATTCGTGGCGTTTGCGGACTTGCTCAGGCAGTCCCGCCGCGTAGATCAGATAGCGCGCCCGGCTCTTGGCGATGGCATTGAGCAGGGGTTCGAGATGCTTGTAGTCCGACTTCAGGTAGGCAAAGACGCGTGCTCCGTCGCCCAACGGCCAGAGCGGGTCGGCACCCATGTTCAGGCTGTTGATCGGGCCGAGATACTCGCCATCCTGGCGAACACCATAAACATCGAGCGGCGGCCGCGCACAGATGTAGGTCGCCTCCGCTTCGAACAGATCGGCCACCTGACGGATCAGCGGGGCGCCCAGTCTTTGCAGAACGGTGTTGCAGTTGCGCGTGCTCCGCTCGTCGGTTTCCGCGAGGCGCGCCTGCTCACCAGCGCCACTGGTCCACCAGCGGTAACGCGGCAAGGGACGCACGCGCGGCGGAACGGCAAAACTGTTGCCGAGAAGCAGGCGTGGGATGCCGAGACCGCGAGCGGCGAGCAAGGCGGTCGGCGCCATATCGAAAACCAGCAACTGCGGCTGCAGCAGTTCCCACAAGCCACGCCAGGCCATCGCCATCGCCAGCAGTCCTTCGGGATGGAGAAAGCCGAATCGGTAGAGTGTCTCGGTGAAGTTGAGGTCTGGTGGCAAACCGAACACCGGGGTGAGCCACACCGGAGCCTGCAGGAACTCGATCCGATACGGACCGAGCACCGCCTCGGCGCGCGAAATATCTCGCAGGACCAGCACCGGCCGATGCCCTCGCTCCCTGAGCTGAAGCGCAATCGGCAGGTAGCGCGCAACATGTCCAAGAGCTGCCCCCAGTTCCCAGTTCAGTACAATCGTGGCCATCCAGCAAGCGCTCTCCCCGGAAAACGCAACGGGCGCCAAGACGCCCGTCAGGTGCGACCAGACGCCACCAAGGCGCCGAGCAGAGACGCGGACTCGCGTCGGTCGGGTTAGCGTAGCCTAAGCCGACATTCTGAACCACGAATGCCGGCTTAGGCCATGTGCAGGCTAGCCGGACCTACGGGCTTGCCTCCTAAGCTCGCTGCCGGCGCCGCCTGAAACCGAGTGCCGCCAGACCCATGCCCAGCAAGCCGAGCGTGGCCGGTTCGGGCACCGCCGTCGCAGTAATGCCAATGCCGGGGATCGGCGTGTTATTCGATTGGTCGGGATCACCAAGGGACCCATGGGATGAGCCCGTACACTGGGTTTCGCCGACGCTGGCGGCGAAGGTGGCAACTTCGCCATAGCCACCATAGCCGCAATCGGTAGTTGTTCCATAATCGCCATGCGCGTAGCCAACCAGATCATAGACGATACTGGTTGACTGCCCCGAATTCAGGATGCCAAGATCGACGTTAACGTAAGTGCCGTTCCAGAAATAGCTGGAGCCGGATTGCGTGGCCCCATCCAGGATGGTTCCGCTCGTCGTCAGGGTACCATCACTTTTGATCTCGGCTTCGCTCTTGAACAAGGAGGTTGTACCGTCACGGGTAATGCTTGCTTTGTATCCTGCGGAACCCGTGCCACCGGCACCATTGTCGCTTGCCGACAAGCTCCCATAATAGATGAAGAAGCTGAAGGCGTAGTGCTGTGCGACACCGCTGTCATTGGTAATACCCCAGGAGCGAATGAAATGCCCGCTGCTGTCAAACTTGCCGCTGCCGTCACCGCTGGCGCGGTAAGGACCCACCGCGTTGCCAAAAGACGAACCGTTAGCAAAAAAGATGCCGCTGCTACTGTTAGCGTTAGCAGACGTGAAGCTTGAACTGGTATTCGGACCGTCTGTGCCGGGTGTGCCGCCGACAGCCATAGCCTGCGCGTCGGCACTCAGCCCGTCGACAACCGTCGCCCCGGCGGGCAGTGCGAGCAGCATACCTACGCTCGCCAGGAGAACCGCCAGCTGCTTTGGCGAAGCGAGACTAACATCCTTTTTCATGGTGACTCCTTCAGATGATCACTTTTTGACGAACCGTAAAGAGCAGCCGCCAATCCTCGCCCCAAACACGAAGCTGCATACCACTCTCTGCCGTCAACAAAAGCAATAATTGCGCCAATTTTTGGAACCGTAAAGATACTCCTTTAAATTCAAATAATTGGTTTAATTTCTTTTGGAAGCACGCGAGACTATTCGGCAGTGTCCAAGCCGGCGCTGTAAAAAAATCCGACAGTGGTAGCGCGCAGCAGGTCCGAGAGCTGCCCCCAGTTCTGAAAACCAGGTCCACTATACTTTTACGATCAAGGACTGCTTGCGAGACCCAGGCACCTCTGCCTTGAGGGCATCTGCGGGATATGGGTTCAGGAATTCCGAGCTGCACTGCGCATCGGCTCGCAGCCAGTCGTCGTAGCGATCCTCGTGCAGGATGACCACCATCCGCTTTTCATCCGTGGGCTTGTGGAACTGGCGCATCAGCGGATGGGATTCCGCATTGATGGTCAGCATCGTGAAACTGTGCATGGCCTTGCCCTGAGGTGATTGCCAACAGGACCACAGGCCGGCGACCCCCATGGGTTGGTCATCGGCACGGGCAATGCGCGTGGCTACTGCTTTGCCGGAACGCCAGTCTGGTTCATAGATGGCGTCGGCTGGCACGATGCAGTGATGCGACTTTTTCCACGCATCACGAAAACTGGGCTTCATTGCGACAGTCTCAGATCGGGCGTTGTAGGTTTGCCGGGCGATCCTGGTGTCGGTGGCCCAATGCGGGATCAGTCCAAAGGAACCCAGCAGTACTTCACGTTCGGGGAGCACTTCGTCGCCAAGGTCAACGAATTCTTGCCGACGAATGAACGGGCCCAGGTAGCCGGGCCACATATCCCACTTGCCACCTTCCGGGACGTCGTCCAGTCGAAAGTGGCTTTTCAATATTTGTCGGTCTTTGACGGATTCGAAATGGCTGCACATCGCGCCATAATATCAACACGACCGGGCATGAGGAAGTCGGCGGATGGACCGCCTACACAAGGCGCCATGGCGGATGAAACTACGGAACCCCAGCCGATCCGACCCAGCGCAGGCGTGCTTCGAAACCACCGCCGCTGAGGTTCTCGACCTCCAAGCACGCCGCGTGCAATTCGGCGATGCGCTGGACGATGGCCAATCCCAGTCCACTGCCTTCGGCATGGGCATCGCGACCGCGATAAAAGCGTTCGGCAAGCCGCGACAACTCCTCCGGCGCGACGCCCGGCCCGTCATCGGCGACGCCGAGCAGGATGTCGCCGTTCCGCCGCTGCACGAAAAGTGTGACCTTCGTTCCCGGCGGTGTGTAACGCAAGGCGTTATCGAGCAGATTGCGCAGCACGATTTCCAGCAGCTCTCCGTCACCCCGGACCAGCAAGGGCGTCGCACTGGCCTGCAGGTGAACCGACCCGGCGTCGGCGGTCACTGCCGTATCGACCAGCAGCCTGCGCGCCAGCTCGCCGAGATCGACCTTGCCTGCACTGGGCAGTTCCGCGAGGGGATCGAGGCGGGCCAGGCGCAGCAGTTGCTCGAGTACCCGCGCCGCACGGTCGGCTCCGAACACGATCTGCTTCAAGGCGTGCTGGCGATCGTCGGGATTCCTGCTCAACTGCGCCACCTGCGCCTGGACCTTGACCACCGCCAGCGGCGTACGCAACTCGTGCGCGGCATCGGCAGTGAAGCGCCTTTCCTTGTCCAGTGCGTCAGCAAGCCTGGCCAGGAGCCGGTTGAGGGCGGCAAGCAGCGGCTGCACTTCGCGTGGCGCAGTGCGCCTGGCCAGTGGTTTGAGGTTTTCCGGCGAACGTGCAGCGACATCGGCGGCCAGATCGTCGAGCGGCTTCAGTCCACGCCGCACCGAAAAGTAGATCAGCAGCAGCAGTAGCGGTGAAATCAGGGCGATCGGCAGGACGGTCTTGCTGGCCACTTCAAGCGCCGCACGGTCGCGCAGATCGATCGACTGCGCGACCTGCACCCGATAGTCGTCAGAAGGCGCGGCAATGGTCAGCACCCGCCAGGGGTGGCCGTGATGGGCGATATTTTCGTAACCCGGCGCGGCTGCCAGGGAGCTTGCCGGTGCGTACTCCGAGCGCAGCAGCAGCGACCCATCGGCACGCCCGATCTGGAACTCTAGAGGCGACTCGTAGGGACGGTCTTCACTGCTGCGCGCCAGTGCCAGACGTGTCGCCAGATCTGCCAGGTGGCTCTCGTTGTCGCGGATCAGCGCCAGCAACAAGCGGGCCGATTGCGCCAGATGTCCATCCATCAGTTCTTCGGCTTCGTGCCGGGCCTGACCGTAACTGAGGATGGCGATCAGACCCCAGACCAGGAAGGCGGTAGCAAAAACGGCGCGCAGCAGGCGCCAGCGCAGTGACTGGCCTGACATGCCGGGGGCGGTGCCCGGCATCAGCGGGTGTCGTCCAGACGGTAGCCGAGGCCGCGAACGGTGCGAATGAAGTCGGCACCAAGCTTCTTGCGCAGTTGGTGAATGTATACTTCGACGGTGTTGCTGCCGGTTTCTTCGCCCCAGGCGTACAGACTTTCTTCGAGCTGGCTGCGCGAGCGAATGTGCTGCTTGTGGCTGAGCAGGTCATGCAGCAGTGCGTACTCGCGAGCCGACAGGGGGACTGGCTGGCCGTCGCGGGTCACACGTTTGCTGGCCGGATCGAGCATCACGCCGGCATGCTCCAGGATCGGCGTCGAAGTGCCGCCAGCACGGCGAATCAGCGCCCGCAGACGCGCCTGCAGTTCCAGAAGATCGAAGGGCTTGGTGAGGTAGTCATCGGCGCCGGCATCGAGCCCGGCGATCTTGTCGGCACTGCTGTCGCGGGCGGTGAGGATCAGTATCGGCAGGGGATTGCCACGCTGCCGCAGTTCCTTCAGTACCGACAGCCCGTCGCGCTTCGGCAGACCGAGATCGAGAACGCAGGCCTGATAGGCATGGTCGAGCAGCGCCAGGCGTGCAGCCTCTCCGTCATGCACCCAGTCGACCGCATAATCGGCCAGCTTGAGACCGGCACGGATGCCGTCTCCAAGCATGACATCATCTTCAACCAGCAGAATGCGCAATGACTCGTCTCTCTTTCCGAAGCAGTGGATCGTTTCGCATTCTCACGCCGGGCAAGCGCATGGAAATGCGTGCGTGCTGGACAAGCGTGGGAGCACACCGGTTCCTCAAAGCCAGCGCGCCAGAACCGAATACAGTTCGGCCTATCAGTCCTGCCGCGCTGGTGCCGATGACGAATCGCCGGGCCCGGAGCGGTGCTGCTGCTGGTACCGGCCTGGCTCGCCGATAGCTTCGGATCAGCAGATAGCGGAGCAGGGTCACCAGATGGTGCAGCACATACCAGCTCAGCAGCAGCGCAGGCGGCGCCAGCGACCAAAGGGCAAACAGGATCAGCGTCGAACCGATCATCGACATCGCCAGGGTATGTGGCGTCAGCTGGTAGACCATGGCGATCTGCTCGGCGAATATCCGCGTATCGATGTCGTCATGTTCACTGACGGGGTGAGCCATGGGCGGTGTTCCTGAGCGTCGTATCACTTTACAGTCTATAGCCGAAACGCTTCAGCAATTGTGCCGTTTCACACAGCGGCAGACCCATCACGCCGCTGTAGCTGCCGGCAAGATACTCGATGAACATGCCGGCACGCCCCTGGATGCCGTAAGCGCCAGCCTTGTCCATTGGTTCACCGCTGGCGACATAGCGACGAATCTCGCCATCATCGAGTGGGCGAAAACGCACTTCACTGATCGACAGGGCCAGTTCGATGCGATCTTCGAAGCCGATGGCTACTGCCGTCAGGACTCGATGCGTGTTGCCGGAAAGACGCTTCAGAATACGTTTGGCATCCTCTGCGTCATGCGGTTTGCCGATCAGTTCGCCGGCCAGTTCGACCGTGGTGTCCGCGGCCAGGACCGGTTGCGGAAAGAGCTTTCGCCAACGGACAATACTACAGCCGTGTTCCGCCTTGCTGCGAGCGATACGCTCGACGTAACTCGTCGGGTTCTCGCCAGGCAGCGGCGTTTCGTCCAGGGCAGGTTCCTCACGGGGTGAATTACGCAGCACAAGGGTATCGAAACCAACGCCGATTTGCGCCAGCAGCTTGCGCCGACGTGGGCTGCGCGACGCCAGATACACGCGCAGATACGGCATATCGACGGACATCAATTTTCCCTATGGTAAGGATGCTTGCGGACGATGCTGATTGCGCGATACAGCTGCTCGCAGAGAATCAAGCGCGCCAGGGCATGCGGCAGGGTCAGACTCGACAGGCGGATCGCTTCGTCGGCCTGTCGTTTCAAGGCCTCGTCAATGCCATCGGCACCGCCGATGACGAAGGCTGTCGCCCCCCCGGAACGCATCCAGCGGGCGAGGCGATCGGCAAGCTGCAGCGTCGGCAGATCGACACCGCGCTCGTCAAGTACGACCATTCGCTGATAACCCTGCAGTGCCGTCAGCAGGCGGACTTTCTCGGCGGCGAGCAATTGTTCGCGACTTTTCGATCCCCGCGGTTCCGGTTTGACTTCGACGATCGACAAAGGCAATTCGCGCGGCATGCGTTTGACGTACTCGGCGCAACCCTGGGCCACCCATGCAGGCGGCTTGTGGCCGACCGCGAGGATGGCGAGTTTCATTCTTCGCCTGTAGCCGTGGCCTCTGCGGGAAGCCGCTGCACGCGTAGCGGCCCCTTGCCGCCCCACAGTTCTTCCAGCTTGTAATAGCTGCGAACCGCCGGCTGCATGACATGCACGATGATGTCTCCGAGGTCAACCAGCACCCACTCGCCAATTGCCTCGCCTTCGCAGGAAAGGACTTGCCCGCCGGCGGAACGGACCTTGTCCTGAACGTTTTGGGCCAGCGATTTGACCTGACGGTTGGAGTCGCCACAGGCGATGACCATGCGGTCAAAAAGTGCGGTCAGGCGACTGGTATCGATCACCTCGATATCACGGCCCTTGATGTCTTCGAGCGCGTCGACCACGAGTTTTTCCAGTTGGGGCAATGGTATGGGCAAATCAGTACTCCGGGTAAAGGTGTTTGGTAAGAATATAAGCGATCACTTTGTCAGGCAGCAAATAGCGGGGACTGCTGCCTTTCGCCAGCAGGCCGCGAATCCCGGTTGCCGAGATCGCCAACTGAGTCATCGTAAAAGTGACGATACGTCCGGCAGGTGACTCGGCCAGTGTCGCCGGGCTGGCCGAGAAGCGATCGCGATAGCAACTCGCCAGTTCCGCCGGCAGACAGGCGCTATCGATCGAAAAACCGGGACGCTGCGCAACAGCGAGGTGTGCCAGATCGAACAGTGACCGCCAGCGATGCCAGCCGGGCAAGCCGGCAAAGGCGTCGGCACCGATCAGCAGCACCAGCGGCCGTTGCCGACCACACTGATCGACCTGGCGCAGACGTTCGAGGGTCGGCACGGTGTAACTTGGCCGATCTGCTTCGACCTCGGCGGCATCGATCGTAAAGAGCGGGTTGTCGGCAATCGCCAGGCGCACCATTGCCAGCCGCTGCCGTGCAGTCACTTGCGGCGATGCGCGCAGAGCCGGCCGGCCGGCCGGAATCCAGCGCACGCCAGCGAGCTCGAGACTGTCGGCGGCCTCTTCGGCAAGACGCAGGTGGCCGAAATGAACCGGGTCGAAGGTGCCGCCGAAAATTCCCAGCGGCCGCTTGCCGGGGCGATCAGGCATCGTCTTCAAAGGTAACGAAAACGTCGCGGTAACTGATGTAAAAGCTGGCAAACAGCGTTGGCGCGAGAACGAGAATCAGCAACACCGTCATCACGATCGCCAGCAGCGCTGCGCTGCCGGGTAGCAGGGTCGCCAGAATGCCGAGGATGAGCCCGGGCACCAGTGTCGCGACGACGATGATGGCCAGCGAATACACCAGAAAAGCGCGCCAGTTGCGCAGGCAGGCGACGAAACTGAAGAAAAGCGCCTTGGCCGGCGACAAGCCATGCCAGCCGGCGAGCACCGGGGCATACCAGTAGGCCATCATCAACGGGCACAGGAAGATCAGCGCGATCTGGGTGGCCAGCAGCAAGCTGCCATCGTTCACCAACTCTTCAGCGGGTTTCTGGCCGGCCAGCATCATCGCCATCAACGCACCGCCGTCGGCCAGCGCCGAAACGGCGAGAATCCCGATCGTTGCCGCCAGATAGATGGCACCCAGAATCAGCAAGCCGCGCAGATTACTGGCAAAACCCGAGAACAGGAGTTGCGGAGACAGGGGTGAGCCGTGATCGATCCTGCGGCAGGCATTCATCAGACTGACCGAAAAGGCGGGGATGCACAGCGTCGTCGCCACGGTGCCGAGCACCGGGATGATATTCACCAGAGCCATCAACACCCAATAGCTGACGACCAGCAAAGTCAGCATCAGGTGATTTTTGCGATAAATCCGGAAACCATCGGTCAGCCAGCGCCAGCCTTGCGCGGCGGGGAGAGTCAGTGCTTGCATGTCGTCAGGTCGCTTCAGGCGGCAATGAAAAGGTCACGATAGGAGGCGTATACCGAGCCGGCAAGCACTGGCCCGAGGACCAGGAAGCCGAGCCCGACGGGCAACGCAGCGAAGAAGCAGAGTACCAGGCTGATCAGGCCATAGACCAGAAAAACCGGGGTGTTCTTGAGACAGGCATGGAAGCTGGCCTTGAGCGCGTCGACCGGCTGCAGCTTGTTGAAGACCACCAGCGCCGGTGCAAACCAGATGGCCATCACGATCGGTACGCAGAGCAGCAGCGACAGCAGCGTGCCCAGCAAGAAGCCGCCGAAAGCGATGCCGACAGCGACCGGATTGCCCATCATCATGCCGGCAACACCACCGCCGACGAACAGGATAAGCAGCAGGAACACGCCGAGCATGGCCAGCATGTAGAGCACCCCGAGCATCAACAGGCCAGCGGTGTTGCTCTGGAAACCGGCGAAAAGGTCGCTGATTTCGAGCGCCTCGTCGCGCTCGACTTTCCTGCAGCCGAGCAGCATTCCGGCAATCAGCAGCGGCGTCAGCAAATAAACCGCGAGCTGACCAAACCAGGGGACGATCGCCAGGCCAAACAGGATGACGATCAGAATCACCGTGATCGCCATCCAGACCCCCGGATTGACGATGAAGATCGCCCAGCCCTGTCTGAGCCAGTCGAAGGCGTTGCCGACATCGACGTGGCGACTGGCACCGTTGAACATCGGCGCGGGGATAGGGAAGTTTTCCTTGAGCATGTGGGTGCAGACCGAAAGGTAGCTGATGCTGGCCGCCCTGGTGGCTGTGGCAAGACAGGCATGGCGACTGTCCAGCGCGCGCCGCGCCAGCAGGAGGCTGCGGTAGGTATCCGGATCGCGTTCGATGACCAGTTCTCCAGGACGTGGCAAATGGTGATCGTACAGGCGCGAAGCCCAGAAACGCAGTGCCGCTGCACGCAACAGCGTCGGCCAGGCGGCCTGTTCGCTGGCCAGTAACGGACGCCACCGGCCATAAGCGGCAAGCAGTGTGGTACTACGTTCGGCGTCCAGCCCGGCGGTCGCGGTGGCACACCAGTCGTTGACGGTCACCGCCAGATCGAACAGCAGGTCGTCAACGCCGGCGAAATAAAAGTCCAGCAAGCCGCTCACCTGCTCGCCGACAAAGAGAACATTGTCGCGAAACAGATCGGCGTGAATGATGCCGCGCGGCAGGCCGGTCGGCCGTGCGCTTTGCTGATACCGTACTTCGTCGCGCAGCAGCGCGGCATCGTCTTGATCCAGCCAGGGCTCGAGATGCATGGCAACGCACGCGCACCAGGCAATATCGCGTTGATGCGCCAACTGGACAGGGCAGGTTTGCGCGGCGAGGTGCAGCTTCGCAAGCATCTCGCCGATCGCCGCACATTGCGCCAGGGTCGGGCTGCTCTCGGCGCTCCCCGGCAGCCGGCTGACGATCACTGCCGGCTTGCCCTGAAGCTGGCCGACATACTCGTTACGGCGGTTGGCCACAGGTGCCGGACAGGGGATACCCTGTCCAGCCAGGTGCGCCAGCAGTTGCATGTGGAAGGGAAGCTGCTCGCCGGGCGCCTGCTCGAAAATGGTCAACACGTAGCGGCCAAGCGTCGTGTCGAGAAAGAAGTTCGAGTTCTGGACGCCTTCGGTAATCCCGGAGAGCTTTTCCAGGGTGCCCAGCTCGTAGTCCTCAAGCCAGGCTGCCGCCTGCTCGGTGCTCAGTGGGGTGAAAACCGACATGGCGCTCCAGCACGGGTTGACGGCAACAAGAACGGATGGGCAGGATCGGCAGTCAAAAAGTCCCGATCACCCAGGTAGGGACGCTGATTTCGGGAGACCCCATCGTCTCCCTGCTGAAGTTTCCGTCACCCTCCCGGTCCACCAGATAGTAGGGAACGCCGTGCGCCGGTGTCACCTTGATTTTGTAGAGTTTGCCTTTGATCCGGTGTTCCTCGACGGTATCGCCTTCGCGTTTGATGATCGTCACCTCGGGTTCCAGCGCCGCATCCAGAGGGGCCATCTCCGGCGGTGCTGGCGGGACTGCCGGCAGGGGTTGCAAATCCGCCCGGTTCTGGGCAAGGGCTGGCGCGGCAGCGAGCATCAGCAGGGCAGAGATGGCAAGAACGCGAGGCATGAGGAGTTTCCCTGGGTGATTAATCGATCAGTGAGCAGTTCACCAACCAGCAAGGAGGATTGTAGTACAGATTGCGAAGCAGCCTGCGCTTGCCGAGCCAGTGGCGACTGGGTCGGCTCACAGAACTCTGCGATAATGCCGTGAACTCGCCGACGGGCTGTAGCGACCGGTTCATGGTCATGCGCTCCGGTGACGAAGCCCTTGCATACCTTTATGGCCCGCCCATGCCCACCCTGCTACTGGTCGACGGATCGTCCTACCTCTATCGCGCTTTTCATGCCATGCCCGACCTGCGCACGACGCAGAACGAGCCGACGGGAGCGATCCATGGCGTGCTGAACATGCTGCGCCGCCTCGAAAACGACTACCAGGCGGCTGGAATCAACTACAAGGGCTGCGTCTTCGACGCCAAGGGCAAGACTTTTCGTGATGACTGGTACCCACAGTACAAGGCCAACCGCCCGCCAATGCCCGACGACATGATTCGCCAGATCGAACCCCTGCACGCGGCGATCGCGGCGCTCGGCTGGCCGCTGCTGATGTTCGACGGTGTCGAGGCCGACGACGTGATCGGGACGCTGGCAGTGCAGGCGGCGGCGCAAGGTGTGCAGGTGGTGGTATCGACCGGCGACAAGGACCTCGCGCAACTGGTCGGCCCACGCGTCAGGCTGGTCAACACCATGAGCAGCGAACTGCTCGACGAAGCCGGCGTGATCGGCAAGTTCGGCGTGCCGGCCGGACGCATCGTCGACTACCTGGCGCTGATCGGTGACACGGTCGATAATGTTCCCGGTGTCGACAAGGTCGGCAGCAAGACGGCGATCAAGTGGCTGGCGCAGTATGGTTCGCTCGACGGGATCATCGCTGCCGCGCCTGACATCGGCGGGGTCGTCGGGCAGAACCTGCGGCGCGCACTCGATTTCCTGCCGCTGGCACGCCGCCTGGTGACGGTACGCTGTGACCTCGACCTGGCGCTGGCGCCGACCGACCTCAAACCGCGGCCCATCGATCGCGAACGACTGGTCGAGATTTTCTCGCACTACGAGATGCGCAGCTGGCTCAAGGAAGTACAGGGCGATCGCGCCAGTCGCATGCCGACGGACGATGGCGCGCTGCCGGCCACCGCGCCGAGCACCCAGGCCGACCTGTTGGCCGACGCTGCGCACCGCGCGGCTTACCAAACGATCCTCGACTGGCCGGCTTTCGAGCGCTGGCTCGAGAAGATCGGGCACAGTCCCTTGACCGCGCTCGATACCGAAACCACCAGCCTCGACCCCTTTGCCGCCCGCCTCGTCGGCGTGTCACTGGCGGTCGGGCCCGGTGCAGCGGCCTACCTACCGCTCGCCCACCACTACCCCGGAGCACCAGCGCAACTGCCTCGCGACGAAGTGCTGGCGCGTCTCAAGCCCTGGCTCGAATCGCCACGACACGCGAAGATCGGCCAGCACCTCAAGTACGACCAGCATGTACTGGCCAACCACGGCATTCATCTCGCCGGTGTGGCACACGACACACTGCTGCAATCGTACGTCCTCGAATCCGGCAAGGACGGCGTTCGCGGCCACGATCTGGGTCAGCTCGCGACTCGTCACCTCGGCCTCGCGACGATCCCCTACGAAGTGCTCTGCGGCAAGGGAACGAAGCAGATCGGTTTCGACCAGGTGGCGATCGATCAGGCATCCGAGTACGCCGCCGAAGACGCCGACCTCTGCCTGCGCCTGCATGAACGGCTGTATCCGCAGATCGCCGCCGACGCCGGTCTGTTGCGGGTGTATCAAGACATCGAAATACCGGTACGCGACATCCTCTTTCGCATGGAACGGACCGGCGTACTGATCGATACCGAGTTGCTCAAGCAGCAGAGCCAGGAAATCGGCAAGCGCCTGCTCGAGATCGAAGCACGGGCGTACGCCGCCGCTGGCCAGCCGTTCAACCTGAACTCGCCGAAACAACTGGCCGAAATCCTGTTCGACAAGCTTGGTCTACCCGTGAAAAGGAAGACTGCCTCGGGAACGCCGTCGACCGACGAGGAGGTGCTCTCCGAACTCGCACTCGACTATCCATTACCGAAGATCCTGCTCGAATCGCGACAACTCGCGAAACTCAAGGGCACCTATACCGACAAGCTGCCGAAAATGGTCAATGCCGACAGCGGCCGCGTGCACACCAGCTACGCGCAGGCGGTCGCGGTCACTGGCCGGCTGGCATCGAGCGACCCCAACCTGCAGAACATCCCGGTGCGTACCGCCGAAGGACGGCGTATCCGCGCGGCCTTCATCGCGCCGCCGGGCAGTTGCATCGTCTCGGCCGACTATTCACAGGTCGAATTGCGCATCATGGCGCACCTCTCGGAAGACATGCGCCTGCTCGAAGCCTTTGCTCAGGGCGAAGACGTGCATCGTGCCACCGCCGCCGAGATTTTTGGCGTTGCGCCGGGCGATGTAGGTCCCGACCAGCGGCGCGTCGCCAAGGTCATCAACTTCGGGCTGATCTACGGCATGAGCGCTTTCGGCCTCGCTCGCCAACTCGACCTGACACGCGGTGCGGCGCAAGCGTACATCGAGCGCTATTTCGCGCGTTACCCCGGCGTCGCCGCTTACATGGAGAAAACACGCACGACGGCCAAGGCCCAGGGCTATGTCGAAACCGTTTTCGGGCGTCGCCTGTGGCTGTCCGAAATCCATTCCAGCCTGGCCGCGCGTCGCCAGGGCGCCGAACGCGCAGCGATCAACGCGCCGATGCAGGGATCGGCCGCCGACCTGATCAAATCGGCGATGATCGTCGTGCAGGGCTGGCTCGACGCCGAGCGTTTGCAGGCGCGGCTGCTGATGCAGGTGCATGACGAACTCGTCCTCGAAGTACCGGACGACGAGTTGCCCCGAGTCCGTGCCGAATTACCGCGCCTGATGACCGAATGGGCGAAGCTGCGCGTGCCGCTGCTGGTCGACGTCGGTGTAGGCGCGAACTGGGACGAGGCGCATTGACTCGGATCACCGCCGCGATGTTGCTGCTTCTGACCGGTCTGCTGTCCGCCTGCGGCAGCGCGCCGGACAAGATCGCGGTCTACCAGAACGAAGGTTTCGAGGCCAACGAGACCTTCTCGCGCTTGTTCGACGCCAGCGTCGAAGCGACCTGCGAAGCCGCGCGGCGGGCACTGCTCAGCCAGGGCTACCTGCCGACCACGGTGAAGCCCGATTTCATCAGCGCCAGCAAGAATTTCCAGCCCGCGGGCGAGGTGCATGTGCAGATCGCGTTGCATGTCGTATGTGCCCCGGAAGGCCGTCTCGGCAAGCTCTCGACGGCGTACGTCAATGCCATCCAGGACCGTTACGCACTCAAGAAGAACCCGAACTCGACGACCGTCGGCGTCAGCGCGATCGGATCGGTATCGATCCCGCTAACGCCAAGCGAAGATTCGCTGGTCAAGGTGGCCAGCGAAACGATCCCCGCCGGACCGTTCTACGACCGCTTCTTCGCACTGATGCAGCGCAACCTCACCCAGCACGAGGACGAACAGTAGCCACGGGCACGGGAGAATGGGCGCCAACGGCGATGGTTATGGTGGATGGCAAAGGATGCATCGTGCTGATCAACGCCCAGGCCGAGCGTGTGTTTGGCTACCCCCGCGAAGAGTTGCTTGGACAAACGATCGAGAAGCTGCTGCCGGAGCACTTTGCGGGAAAGCATCCTGGATCCCGTGAAGGCTTCTTTTCCGACCCCCGACCACGACCGATGGGGATTGGACGCGACCTTTTCGCGCGTCGTTCCGACGGGACCGAGTTTCCCGTCGAGATCGGCCTGAACCCGATCGAAACCGAGGAAGGGATGATGGTGCTGGCCTCCGTGGTCGACATCACCGAGCGCCAGCGAGCGCAACAGAAACTGGAGAAAGCACTGCAGGAAAAGACGGTGTTGCTCAACGAGGTGCACCATCGGGTCAAGAACAACCTGCAGGTCATTGCCAGCATGCTCAACCTGCAGGCCACGCATGTCGGCGACCCACGCCTGCGCGCCATCCTCGCCGAGAGCCAGAGCCGTGTGCGCGCGATGGCGCTGACCCACCAGTTGCTCTACGAACGCAAGGATTACTCACGAATCGATCTCGGTGAATACCTCGACCGGCTGACGCAGTTGCTCGGCAGCTATCGCCAGGGCAATGGCAAGATCGTCCTGCGCCGCTTGCTGCCGGAGACCCCGCAGTACGTCAACTTCGAGCGCGCCATCCCCTGTGGCCTGGTGGTCAACGAACTGGTCAGCAATGCCTTTAAACATGCCTTCCCTGACGATCGTGCCGGGGAGATCCGCATCGAACTAGGCACCAAGGATGGCCAGGCCGAGCTTCTGGTCGCCGACAACGGCGTCGGTCTGGCGGCCGATTTCGATCTGACGAAGGTCAAGTCGCTCGGTCTGCAACTGGTACCCTTGCTGGTTGAACAATTGGGCGGCACTTTCACTGTAGAACCCGGGCCCGGGGCGCGCTTCTGCCTGCGCTTTCCGAGCGATGCCCCAAGGAGGGCAGCCTCATGATCAGTACTTCACTACCCATCAAGCTGATGCTTGTCGAGGATGAACGCGTTGTCGCTTTCGACCTCAAGAACCAGTTGCAATCCTTCGGCTACGTCGTCGGCGCAATGGTGGCGAGCGGCGAGCAGGCCCTGCAGCGCGTCGCCGAGGTGGCCCCCGACCTGGTGCTGATGGACATCCACCTCGAAGGCAAGATGGACGGCGTCGAGACGGCGACCGAAATCCAGTTGCGTCACCAGATTCCCGTGATCTATCTGACCGCTTACGCCGAGGATGACACCCTGCGCCGCGCCCTCGCCAGCCAACCTTTCGGCTATCTGGTCAAGCCCTGGGACGCGCGCGAATTGCACGCCACGATCCAGATGGCGCTCGCCCGGCGCGAGGTCGAGGTAGCCGTGGAAAGCAGCGAGCTGCGCCTCAAGCTGGCCATGGAGGCCGCTTCGCTGGGCGTTTTCGAATGGCTGCCGCAGTTCAACCGGATGCGTGGCGACGGGCATCTCGGCGCGCTGTTCGGCGATCGACCGGTGCCGCTCGATGAAGCCTGGGATAATTTTCTTGTGCGGGTCGATGACGACGACCGCGACCGGGTCATCGCCAGCCTCTCGGAAGCACTGACCTGTGGCAGCGCGGTGCGCATCGAGTTCCGCACCGCGCGCACCAACGACGGCCCACATTTTCTCGAAGCCAACGTCAAGGCCTACCCCGGCACCAACGCCCAGCGACGCGTCCTCGGCGTCCTGCAGGATATCAGCGAACGCCGTCGCACCGAGGACCGCTTGCGGCAGTCCGGCGTGGTCTTTCATTCCGCCGCCGCGGCGATCGCCATCGTCGATGTCGAGCGCCGTGTCGCCGCAGTCAATGCCGCTTTCACGCGCATCACCGGCTACAGCGAGGCCGAGGCGATCGGTCTCGACCTCGATCTGCTGCTGCGCGTGCAACGCGGCAAACAGGTCGGCAGCGCGGGCTTTTTCGGGCAGCTCGCGCTTGCCGCCGACGGTTTCTGGGAAGGCCAGGTCTTCTGCCAGCGCCGCAATGGCGAATCGTTTCCAAGCTGGCAGAGCGTCAGCGTCGTACCGAGTGCGGCCGGGAAAGCCGACAATTTCGTGATCTCCTTTTCCGACGTCAGCGACATCCACCTCGCCAACGAGAAGCTCAAACATCTCGCGCATCACGATTCGCTGACCGGCCTGCCCAACCGCCTGCTCTTCAACGACCGCTTCGAGCAGGCGATCAAGCTGGCGCGCCGGCAGAAGAATCGCTGCCTGCTGCTGTTTCTCGACCTCGACAATTTCAAGGTGTTGAACGACACCCTCGGCCATGACGTCGGCGACGAACTGCTGCGAGTCGTCGCTCGCCGTCTGCGCGACGCCTTACGTGGCAACGACACGGTGGCCCGGCTGGGCGGCGACGAGTTCGTGCTCGTTGCCGGCAGCGCCAGCCCGGACTACGGCGCCGAACTCGCGCGCAAGCTGCTCGATACCCTGCGCGCACCGGTCAGTCTGGTCGGTGAAGAGATCACCGTGTCGGTCAGTATCGGCATCGCGGTTTTCCCGGATGATGGCCGCGACGTTCCGCTGCTGATGCGCGCCGCCGACATTGCCATGTATTCGGCCAAGGCGGCCGGGCGTGACCGCTTTCGTTTCTATTCGCTGGACATGGCCGAACGCAGCAACGAACGCTTGCAGATCGAACAAGGCCTGCGCCGCGCCATCGAAATGGACGACCTGCAGCTCCACTATCAGCCGCAGGTCAGCCTCGCCGAGCGGCGCGTCATCGGCGTCGAGGCGCTGGTGCGCTGGCCACACCCGCAGCTTGGGATGATGCCGCCGGCACGCTTCATCCCGATCGCAGAAGAGAGCGGTGTCATCGACAGCCTCGGGCGCTGGGTGCTCGAGCGCGCCTGCCGTGAGGTGCTGGGACTGCACGACGACAACGGTCGGCAGTTGCGCCTGGCGGTCAATGTCTCGGCCCGTGAGTTCACCGGCGACGACTTCATTGCCACCGTTAGCGATACCCTGGTGCGCACCGGTTTTCCGGCAACGGCGCTAGAACTGGAGATCACCGAAAGCATGCTGCAGGTGATCGGGCGCAGCGTCGAAATCCTTCGCGAACTCAAGGCCCTCGGCATTGCCATCAGCATCGACGATTTCGGTACCGGCTACTCTTCGCTCAGCGTGCTGCGCGATCTGCCGATCGACCGCATCAAGATCGACCGCTCATTCATCCACGACGTGCCGGAAAACCCGCAAGGCATCGCCATCGTCGAGGCCATCGTCGCGCTCGCCGATTCCCTGCGCATGGACATCATCGCCGAGGGAATCGAGCGCCCCGAACAGGCAGCCAGCCTGCTACGCCTGGGCTGCAGTGGTGGGCAGGGTGATCTGTTCAGCCGCCCGATCGCGAATCCGGAGTTGGTGCGCCTGCTGGCCAGCGCCGCGATTGGCCACGAGCCAGGCGATTGAAATCGCCTTCGCGGTAGTCATGAAATGACGGGCAGCTTGAATTTGCGCTGAATCTTGGCCAACAGGGCAGCGATCGGACCCAGCCGGGGATGACGCTGGTCCTTGGCCAGCAGCATCTGGTGGTAGCGATGCGCATCGCGCAGCTTGTCGGCGTCCACCCCATTGGTATAGACATCGAGGAGCAGTGCGTAGGCCGCGTTGGCAACGATCTGCAGGTTGCCGGGCAGACGTTCCGCCGCCTCCCTGAGCATTGCTGCGGCGGTTCTGAAATCGCCGGACTGCCCCTTGCGGACCGCCTCGTCGTTGATCTGGATGACCTCGGCGTTGCTGTTGCTGACCAGATATTCCGCACGCTCGGCATTGCCGTGGGTTTTCATCATCTGGGTGATGCTGGCATGCAGGACGCTCTGGTCCGGGTTGTTCTGGACGACATCCTTGAGCATCTGCTCGGCCTCGTCCTGTCTGCCGTGCACCAGGCAGGCCTTGGCGACGGCCAGCTTCGCCGCTTCCGAAATGCCCTGTGCCCCCCCTTGCATGGCGCGCTCCAGCGCCTGCTGCGCCAGCTCCGGGTTGCCCGCCTTGTGCTGCGCGACCGCTTCCACCGCGGCCAGCAAGGTGGTATCGCCGACATTCCTGAAGCTGGTCTTGGCTTCCGTGATCAGCGCAATCGCCTTTTCGGTATCACCGAGTTCGGTCAGCGCGTTGCCGAGACTGGCGTAGTCGCCGAGGTCACGCAAGGGCGAATTGCGCGTCTTCTGCACAACGGTACGCAGTGCTTTCTCGACGCGGCCGAAGTCTGCTGCCTCCTCGGCAATGCCGGCGATCGCACGATGGCGAGCCAGTGCATTGGGGGACAACTCGCAGGCCTTGTCGAGAATCCGCAGAGCGTCGTCAGCCTCTCCGCATTCCCGGTGCAGGCGGCCCAGTGCATCGTAGGCTGCCAGGAAACGCGGCGTCTCGGCAAGCAGCTCATTGAGCGCAAGCTTCGCCTGCTCCGGCTGGCCACTGCCCTGATACGCCTTGGCCAGCCCCAGTTTCGCCCAGGGCATCGAGCGCATCTGCAGCGCGCGCCGGTAAAACTCGATGGCCTCGTCGAAGCGATTGGTCATGAGCAGCGCGTTGCCCTTGATGCGCATGGCGTCCAGCAGGTACTTGTCCCTGGCTGCGATGATTTCGTCGCAGGCCGCAATCATTTCCTGCCAGCGTCCTTGGTCCTGCAGTTTGTCGATGCGCGCCAGCCGCTGCTTCTTGTCCAGCAAGCGGTCGATACGCGATTTGAGGGCATCAGCGGTAAAGGGTTTCAGCAGGTAGTCATCCGGCAGACATTCGGCCGCGGTGATCACCGAAGTGTAGCCCTGTTCGGCGGTGATCATGAGGAACAATGTCGCCCGGCTGATGATCCCGCTCGATCGAATATATTCGAGAAACTGCTGTCCGTCGGTCGCGCCACCGAGGTAGTAGTCGCAGAGAATGATATCGAAGCGATTGCTGGTCTTGAGCAGGTCGGGCGCATCCCGAACGGTCGCCGCGACGCTGGTCTGCTCGACACCCAGACTGCTCACCTGGCTGCGGATCGAGCTACGCATCTCAGCCACGTCGTCGATGATCAGGATGCGTTTGTTTCGGTAAGGCGAGATGATGGCCATTGCTGTGTAGCGCCCTGGAGACTTCCTGGATGGTAAGCGGATTTCAGCGGTCCTGGCTGCTGGTGTGACTGACAGGTCTGTGGATTTCAGACCCACGTTCCACAAGTGTAACTTGTGATAGATGCGATGCAAGCAAGTCGGCTCGAAAATGCCGATCAGGGTCAGGAGGTCGGCGAGTCAAGTACATGGAGGTTTGTGAAGGCATCGGAAATGTAAGCTTTCAGACCAACTCTCCTCCTCGCTCGAACGCGCGATAGTGCGGATGATCCGCGACGGCCAGCATTTCTCGATCCCCGGCCGAATCGCCATAGGCGTGCAACTCGACGCCAGACAAATCGCCCAGCAATGACTCGAGGCGCCTGACCTTCTCGGCCCCGCGACAGTTGGGCCCTGCGAGTTTTCCGTCAAATACGAGATGGCGCCGTGCCAGCGTCGTGCACAGGAGGTCATCGAAGCCAAGTTTTTCGGCCACCGGGGTCAGATACAAATCCAGCGAAGCGCTGACCATGACGATCCTGTGCCCGCGCTCCCTGTGCCACTCGACGCGTCGCAAGGCTGCTGGACGAAAGAGAACTTCGATAGCGGCAGCGTGTGCCTTTCCGGCATCCCGCAGACGCTCGACGGACTCGCCGAGGAAAAGGGCCTCGACGATTTTTTCCTTGAAACGATCCCGATCCGAGAGGCACGCCGCAACCTTGAGCGCTTCCGGGGTCAGCCGCAAGAAGGCCAAACGGACGCGGGATCGCCCGAAGGTGCTTTCCAGGAACGGGACGAAGGTGTCCCTGGTGGTCATCGTGATGTCGAAATCGAAAGCTGCAACCACCGGCCGCCCACTGCCAGTCTTCATGGACAGTCCACCATCTGCACGACGACGAGCCTTCCCCCATCGCCTTTGGCAAGCAGCAACTGTTGACCGTCCTTGAGTTCCACTTTCCCGCCAATGGGCACGGGGGTCTTCGTCGAGACCTCAGTAAGGTCGGGCAGGCCCTCGTTCACGAGCCACCAGATGTCCTTGTGCAGGACGAAGTAGCCGACGCGCTTTTTCTGGGTATCGGTCAATTTCTCGTTCGGGGCAAGCAGCCTGTTGGCATGCCACAGGAAAAGTGACTGCCCCGTCCAGACCATCAGGCGATGATTGTCAGGACGGTACTGCCCCTCCCTGCGTGAGGAATACAGGTTGAGCACCGGCAACTTGCCTTGGTAGGGAGTGCCACAGAAGGGACAGCGAGGCTTCGTCGAATTGTCGAAAACATACCATTTCTGGGCGCAGTCAGGATTCCGGCAAGGCTGGATGAGGTCGACCGTTTTCACCAGGGCGGTTTCCCAATCATCGGCCGAAGGACGCTCTGCCGGGTCGTGCAGGCCCTCCACGAAGGCTTTGAGGAATAGCTTCGAGAGGTAGGGACCGGTGACGGTGTAGGGGATGATCGACGTGTCCGCCCATGGCAACTCGGTCGGTTTGGCGTCCGCCACCTTGATGCGGTTGCTCGTATCCGTAGGATGCTCGACAAAAAGGGATTTCTCGCCCATGGTGAGGGCCTCGTCGCGCTGCTCGTCGTCCACATCGTACACCTTTCCCCCCCGCAGCGGATGGCGATAAAGCAGGTACATGTAGATGAGTACCGCCAAGGCGTGCTGGTCCGTTTCGCGGCGCGGGAGTTTGCGGTTCGGGTCGTCCCTGGCCAGATGGTTCGTCATCACCACTTCGGGAGCAATGAAGTCGGGAGTACCAACGACGTCGGGAGGATACTTCGGGGGTACCACGAGGCCGTCCACATCAATGACGCAGGCAAGACCTCTGGAGGGGTCGACCAGCACGTTCTTGTACGACAGGTCCGAATGGGCGAGCCCGGCCATGTGCATTCGACGAATCGCGCGTGCCAGAAGCAGGCACACCCTGAGATGATTGAGCCAGTCGCCGAGCTCGCGAGGGTCCATGAAGCGGTTTCTGAGGTTGGCCGCCGCAAACCACTTCCCCTCTTTATCCTTCCCCTTGATGCCGAGCATATCGTTGTTCTTGGAACCATGCTCGAAGAAAAAATGTTTCGGGTAGGTAGGGGCGACGATCCCGATGCGCTCTCCATACAGGAGTACCCCTCTCGGCCAGCAGAAGAGATTCTTCCAGTAATCGCCACCCACGCCGCTGAAGATGCTCTCCCACTTGGCCGAGGCGATTTCCTTGAGACGATCCTTCTGTGCTTCGAAATCCGCTCGCGACTGGTAAAAACTGTTCTCTTTCTTGAAGAAAGCGACGACGTACGATTTGTCGGGCGACATATAGACGTCCTTCATCGCCCCGGAAGCAATGATTTCGTCGACGAATTCCACGTTCTGCCCGTCCAATGTCTTGCATCTGACAACCGTTGCCATCAACGGCCCCTAGGAAACACAGGCGTAGAGAACGGCAATTGTGCGGTCGTCATGATGTCCCGGAGCAAAGAAGTCGAGCCATTGTATTAAAGCCTTCTCGGGTTCCGGTGATGCCAGGAAAGGGCTCATCTCTTCCCATAGAGCATCCCATTTCCTTGCATCGATCAGACCGTTGTCGGTCTCGAATCGCGGATCGGAGATCCCGTCGGTCATGAGGAATACCGCGCACAGGTCCGTGTAGCGGCCGACACCCACGCGTTTACCGAAAGCATGGTCGGTCATGGCCGCGCGATCAAGAAAGCGAGTCTGGCCTGCAAAATCGCCACCGTCTGGCGTACCCATCAGGCGGACTTTCCCTTGCGGGCCATAGGCGGCGATCGCCCCGTCACCCAACCAAAAGCTTGCGAGAAAGGTCTCGCTTCCCTGACGCTTGCTTACCGCGGCGAGCAAGGTGGTTGCATAATCCTTGGCCGGCATGCCCTTGGCCTGTGCCTCTGCGTCTATCGCCTGGACGGCCAGGCTGCCCATCTTGTGAAAAAGGTAATGGAATTCGTCGCCGACCACCTTTCCGGCGACCGCCGGTTCTTCATCCCATTCGGAAATCGCGGTGTCCATCCTTGCTCCGAAGTCTCCCGAGAGACTGGAGACGAGATGTCTGCCCGCCACTTCTGCTGCCAGTTTCGAACCCCATCGGGAATTCTTCGCGCTGCCCGCTCCGTCGGCCACGATCAGAACGCTCCAACCCGAATCCGCGTCGTGGTGGACGAAAAAATCGTCGTCACGAAACGTACCGGCATGCTCGTGTGAACGTCCTCTCCGGCTGGCCGCAGCAATTCGGAAACCGTCGCCATCGACCGTCGTTCCATCCGTATTCGTCTTGAAATAGGGATCGTCGGCCGGTGGATCGACCTTCTTCCAAAGGCTGCGCGGATCTGGATTGACAATGAGAAGGCATTCTCCCGACACCCATGATGTGCGGTCGGCTGTCCATTGAAGGCTGATTTTGTAGTCTCCACCGACGACGGGCACCCCTCGTAACTCCACGTCGTCGTACACCTCCAGCCCCACCAGTTTGGAAGGCAGGCGCACATCCCGGACGCGCACGGGTGCGCCGGAGGAGTCGGTCCCTTCGATTTTCCCTGCGTAGGACTGTCCGGCCTTGGCGTTGGGGATGTGGAAGGAAGCTGTCGGTTGAGTGAGGATCCTGGTATCGGCGGGATCGACCGAGTCGCTTGCCGACACCTCCGGAGAAACCATCGACTCCAGCCGAGGGTTGGCCTGGCGCAGACGCGTGCCGCCTTTGAGTTTCTTGCCGGTGCGTTTCGTCCAGATCTGCATCATGGCAACGGCGAACGCAAAAGCCGCGTCGAACACCTCATCGCTCTGGATGAACTCTTCGAGCAAGGCGGGAGAGACCACACCGCTGTCGAAAAACGGCTGGTCGTTTGGCGCAAAAAGTCCTCGAACGAGGTTTTCGATCTGCGGCCTGAAGCTTTCGCGCTTGTCGCCGGCCATCTCTTGCGAGGGAATGTTCATTTTCCTCAACCCCTGCCGCGCTCGACGTCGAATCCTCCTTCTTCCCCGCTGCGCCCCGGAGCAAAAGCAACGGTCTTCTCGCACCATGGGCAGCGGGCGTTCCCCGGAGCGTTGATGCACATCAGCTTGCCGCAGTCGCAGACGGCAAAGGCCGTGGCGTTGCCGCAATACGGGCAACCCGGTGTACCGACCAGTTCCGACGTGTTGATCCTGATGTCGGTGGCACGTGCATCCGACCAGATGAAATACTCCTCGTCGAGAGGGTAGCAGCCAGCAATATCGAAGCGGGAGACCTGCACCTTGAAGTCGCGTGTTGCCACCTCCTGAGTCGCGCGGTCATACTTGATCAGGTAAGGTTTGCGTGTCTTCTGACAACGGCCCACGAGGGTTACGCACGCCTCGTCTGCCAGGGTCGACGGCGCTTCCTTGACGAGGCTGAGGATGCTCTCGTCGAGGTGCGGAATCGCCTGCGCCTCGGCTCCCTCACCGACGCTCCTGCTCTGTGCCACGACCGAGGCCGTCACCCAGTTCACAAACTTCCTGAAGTCGCCTTCGCCGGAATCCTCGAAGACGAGCACGTGTTCCGTCAGCCTGCACAACACCGAGAGATCGGCCGACTTGCCCAGGGCAACGGCGACCATGGTGGCCTTCCTGGCGTATTGGACGTTCCACTCGTCGATCGCGGCACTGGGGTCGTCGGTAGGGCGGCCGTCGGTGAATAGATAAACAATGGGTTTCCAGTCACCCTTGCGATCGGCAGTGGTTCGCAGAACGTTCTTGTCGATCTCGGCCATCAGGGCGCCAAGGGCCGCCCCCAGGTTCGTGCCGCCTCCCAAAGGCAGTTTCGGCGGATAAAAGGAGCAAACCTCCACGAGTGGGACAACGGTCCTGGCAATTCCGGCGAACGCGACAACCGAGAGGTATACCGACTCCAGTGCATGTGGATCCGCCCGCAGCGTTCGCACAATGGCCTGCAGGCCGTCCTCCATTTTTTTCAGGTTTTCGCCAACCATGGACTCTGAGCAGTCCAAAACGAAAAATACGGGCAGTCTGCGCATATCGCTCCTCTGTTCGCTCGGTTACCGGGCCGCATTTCCGGCACGGCGGTCATGCTCCCATCGCCCCCCTTTTCTACAGCACCAGCTGGATCTCCGGCGGCGGTGGCGGAAGCGGGATTTGGCCGGACACGCCGGCGCTGCTGCTCCCGACCGATACGCTGATGGTCACCCATTTGAAAAAGCTCGAGAATGCCACCGCGTCCATCGTATCGAGCGTCACGACGCAATCGGTCAGTTCAAGGAGGTGTTGCCTTTTCGCCTTGGGTCCCGCCGCGCAGGCAACGATCGATCCGAAGTTGCGCTTCCGGACCTCCGGTACCGCCTGCCGAAAAGCGTGCAGGTCGGAAGGGCTGCCGTCCGTCATCAGGAACAGCAGGGGACGCCAGTCCCCCTTGGCGTCGGCGGTGGACTTTCGCACGTCGCGGTCCACGCACTCGAACAGCAGTTCGAGGGCCGCCCCCATGAAGGTCGCTCCGGAGTCGGGCGCGGGTACGTCTCGCAGACGCACCTGATCGAGTGGCGTGAGCGGGAGATACTCGCGCGCTTCCAGGTCAAACGTGATTACGGAAAGATGCACACTCTCCAGGGCATAGGGGTCCTGACGTAAGGCACTCAGCATTGCCTGAAGGCCGACGTTTACCGAGTGTATGGGTTCCCCCCGCATCGACCCCGAAGTATCCAGGAGGATGTAGACGGGCAATCTTCTGGCGCTCATCCAGGCCTCACACGTATTGCTTGAGGAAGCCCACGAAACTGTCCGACGGCGACGGGGTGCCTATGGCGTTGAACTTCCAGCCATCGGTCTCCCTCGTCAGTTCGGCGAAAAGCATCGAACGGCACTCCGCGTATTGCGCCCCTCCGGAAAGGTCGAAGCGAGTCATTTCGCGCCCCTTGCCGTCTACCGCCCGGATGAAGGCGTTCCGTACCTTGCCGAAACTCTGGCCGTTCTCGGTACCCTTGTAGATCTGAACGATGAAGACCAGTTTTGCGTATTTCTCGGGAAGGTCATTGAGTTTGACAATGATCTGCTCGTCGTCGCCATCTCCGTCCCCGGTGCGGTTGTCGCCCGTTAGCCAAATCTGGCCGGAGTGATGCCGCAGATTGTTGTAGAAGATCACGTCCCCATTCTTCAGCGAGGGCTTGCCATTCTCGATCGCACCCAGGTCATGGACCTTGCCATCGCTACCGCACAGGAAAGCCGCGACATCCAAATCGTAGTCCGGTGCTTTCTTGCTGAACAGCCCGCCGAGAAACCCTGTTTTCTCCTCCTGAATGTCCCAGCCGAGACCGATCGTTACCATCGACAAATCGTTGTCGCTTTTCCGAAGGCTTACGCCTTGTCCTTTCTTGAGACTGATGGCCATGGCGTCTTCCTCAAAGAACCACGTTCACTTCGGGAGGCGGAGGCGGTAGGTCGCCCAGCCCGGAAACTTCTTTCTGTCCGGCGTCGACCTTCTGGCTGCCGGTAGACACGCTGGCGGACACCCACTTGAAGAACGCCTTGATGGTGTTGGAGTCGGCCGTATCCAGTTGAACGACGACCTCAGTGATCTGTTTGAGAACCGTGGTGTCGGCTCTCGACCCAGCCGCACAGGCGACGATCATACCGGTACGGACCTTCTTGATCTTGTCCAGACCTTTTTTCCAGTCGTCCGTCGGGGAGCCGTCCGTCATGAGGAAAACCAGAGGCTTCCAGTCGCCTTTGGCGTCAGCAGTGGTCTTGGCCACCTCGGTCTCGACCCGGTCGGCCAGGAGGCTGAGAGCCGAACCCAGGGCGGTAGTACCGCTTGCGGTGAGCGACGGGGTCTGGAACGTCGCCAACTCCGTCAGCGGAACCGCCTGAGTGGCGGCACTATCGAAAGTGATCACCGAGAGAAAAGCCGTTTCAAGGGCATAGGGGTCCTGACGCAAGGTCGAGACCAGGATCTGGACGCCGTTCTTCACGGCCTCGATGGGCTCACCGCTCATCGACCCGGAGGTGTCGAGCAGCAGATAGACGGGCAATCTTCTCATTGTGAGTGTGTCCTCTTGTCGATGGTGTTCAGGCCACTGCGACGCCGAACTGCGCGCACATTGCATCGAGGCCGCCGGCGAACCCCTGACCGACGGCCTTGAACTTCCACTCTTCTCCGTATCGGTAGACCTCCCCGAAAATCATCGCCGTCTCGGTGCTGTAATCCTCGGAGAGGTCAAAACGGGCAATTTCCACGTCATCGTCGAGATTGACGATGCGCATAAAGGCGTCCGCAACCTGTCCGAAGTTCTGTTTCCGGGCAACGGCGTCGTGGATGGTCACGCAGACAAGCACACGTTTGACGTACTCAGGCACCTTGTCGAGGCTGATTTTCAGCGTTTCATCGTCGCCATCCCCCGCTCCGGTCCGGTTATCCCCGGCGTGCTCCACCGAACCGCAGGCCGAGACCAGTTGGTTGTAGAAAATGAAATCGTTGTCGCTTCGGACCTTGCCGCTCTGCCCGAGAAGGAAGGCGCTGGCGTCCAGATCGAAATCGGCCCCATCGGTGGAGCGAGCCTTCCAGCCCAGGCCGACGAGAATGCGCCTGAGATTCGGCACGTTCTTCGACAGCGAAACATTTCCCCCCTTGCTCAACGAAACAGCCATTGCCTTTCCTTTTCTGTTGGACTGAGTGTATTGGTTTGCGCCGACCTGTCAATCGGCAGCCCCCAGAGATTCCGCGGCGATCTTCCTGCGATGGACAATCGAAGAAGCGAGCGAAGCAACAATGAAACCGACACCGATGAGACCGGTGACGACTTCGGAAACATGCCAAACGATGCTTCCGAACATGATCAGGGCCAGTGCACCGATTGCGTAATGGGCACCGTGTTCGAGGAATACATACTCATCCAGTGTACCCTTCTCGACCAGATAGACCGTGAGGGAACGAACGAACATCGCGCCGATGGCAAGCCCCAGCATGATGATAAGTACATCACGCGTTACGGCAAACGCGCCAATCACGCCATCAAACGAGAATGAGGCATCCAGGACTTCAAGGTATAGAAAGCCCATGACGCCGGAACGTTTGGCAATTTGCCCCACGGCACCGGACTCCTCTTCTTCCTCGAAGAAGCCGCCAAGGCTATCTACCACAACGTAAAGAAAGACACCGGCGACACCGGCAAGCAGGATGGTCAGGCGCGTTGCGCCATCGATCGGAAGAAATGCCTGCGCAGCCAGCAGAAGGCCTAGAGCACAAGCAATCCCGACCGACTCCAGCTTGCCCAGCTTGGAAAGGAGTTCCTCGACCTTCCCGAGCCAGTGGAGTTCCTTGCCCTCATCAAACAGGAAAGACAGGAATACCAGCAGGAGGAACATCCCACCAAATGCCGCAATCCCGGCATGCGCCCCTGTCAGATGTTTGGCATATTCCTCCGGAGTATGGAGGGCCATCTGTCCGACTTCCCACATGCCATGCCCGGTGGCAACGGCAACCACGGCGATCGGGAAAAACAGACGCATCCCGAACACCGCAATCAGAATACCTACGGTCAGGAAGATCTGCCTCCACTGGTGGTCCATCTCCTTGAGGACGGACGCATTCACCACGGCGTTGTCGAAGGAGAGACTGACCTCCATGATTCCAAGCAGAAGAGCCAGCGTCATTGCGGCGAAACCTCCCTCCGCTGACTTGCTACCCCAGGCAAACGCCAAGCCAAGACACAGGAGCGTGACCAGTATCGAATAACGAAAGTATCGCATACCCTCTCCCAGGGAATTTACCCAAACCAGAACGTCAGGAAAGCGGCTACAGATTGCAGAAAAGCATGTCGAACTCGACGTCGTTATCGCAGTGACGCGGCCGATGATCGCTGTCCGGACGAGTGAAGCGGATGTTCAGCGCGTACTTGTTGGCGCTGATTTCCGGGATGTAGGGGTCGTGTAGTTTGAGCGAAATGCGGACCATCTGCGAACTGCTGCCGCCGAGCATCAACTGGAAGGCGCCGCCCATGGCTACATGGTGCTCGGGGTGACCGCTGGCGCGCAACAAGCGCAGCACGATGGTCAGCGCGTCACGCAGCGGCAGCATCGGTTGCAGCCAGGCAAGCAGGGCGTCGCGTCGCAGCCCGGGGTCCTGATGCCGCCAGTAATGGTAGGAAGGGAGATCGAATTCGCAGACGCCACCGGGAATGCTGGCACGACTCTTGATGCTCATCAGCCAGTCGTTGTCGCGAAGATGCTGGCCGATCTTGCCGGCCATCCCGAGCAGCGCCGCAGAAGACTGCTCGATCTCGTAGAGGGCGCCGGCAAGTGCATCTTCAGAGATGTCCGGATTGTTGCGAAAACTCAACAGGCTCTGGCGCTGGCGTTCGAGTTCCTGAATCAGATCCATTTTCAGGTCGGCACGCCCGGCCACATCAAGGATCTCGAACAGGGTCATGAGGACAACATGGTGCTCCTGCGAGCCATCCCGTTGCAGGAAGCTGTTCGCCTTGTGGAATAAATCCTCCAGTCGCAACAGCGTGCGGATGCGTTCATTGAAAGGATATTCGTATGTGATCACACAGCCGCCAGCGTGGGGAACGGGAATTTTCGATAATTCTGAAGCATATGCAGCAAAACCTCAACGCCCAACATGCGCTTTGGCGCGTGCCAGTTCAAGATAATGCTGGTGCAGTACATCCACTTGCGGCCACAAGGCGTCGAGGTCGCCATCATTTTGCACCAGATCGTCGGCCGCCGCCCGCCGCTCGAGCCGCGAGGCCTGCGTGGCCATGATCGCCCGGACAGCCTCGGCGGCAATGCCGCTACGTGCCATGACGCGAGAAATCTGCACGGCCTCGTCACAGTCGACGACCAGCACCCGATCAGCGCGCTCGCGGTAGCCGCCCGTTTCGACCAGCAAGGGAACGACCAGCAGCACATAGGGCGCTTGCGTGGCAGCCGCACAGCGCGCCTTGCTCTGCTCCCGGATCAAGGGATGCAGGATCGCTTCGAGTCTTGCCTTCGCGGAGCGATCGGAGAACACCAGGCTGCGCATGGCGACACGATCCAGCGCACCATCGGCACGCAACACGCTGTCGCCGAAAGCGAGGGCAATCGCCGCCATGGCAGCGCCCTGCGGAGCCGTCAGCGCATGCGCAATGGCATCGGTATCCACCAGGGCCGCCCCGCGCTCGACAAAGAGTTCTGCGACCGTGCTCTTGCCACTGCCGATGCCGCCGGTCAAACCGACAATGAAGCTCATGGGGCGGCCTCGGCCTTGACTCTGCAGGCCACCGGGCTGGCCTTCGGCAAGCGTGCGACAATCGCCTGACGCAGCGCTTCCGCCTGTGCTTCAGGACCCCGGATTTCAAGGATGTGGAACGGTGGTCGGCCCTTGCGCTCGGCCATTCTGGCAGATTTGACCCCTTTCGCCTGCAGGGTTGCCAGCCCTGCGTTCGCCGCTTCCTCGGTGCGGTAGGTGCCCAGCGAAATCGCCAACTGGTTGGGGCCGCTGGCCTGGACAACGAAATAATCCTGGATGCCCAACTGTTGCAATTCGGCCGTTTTCTTGCTCACTTCTTCCTTGTTGGCCAATGGCGGGACAAACACCCAGTAGCCACTGTTCTCCGCCACCGTGCGGCGCGTCGCCTTGAAGTCGGCAAATTGTTCGCCCAACAGTCGCTCGATCTGGTCAGCCTCGGCGCTTGCCAGTTCGCTCCACAACTGACAGCTTGCCGCATCCTTGCTCTCGGGCACTGCTTCTGCTTCCCTGCTCGCTGGGCGCGGCGGCTCGCCTCGCGCAAGCACCCTGACCTGATCGGCTAGCAATTGCTGCTCGAGGCGCCGCGCGTCGGGACTGGCAGGCGTGCCAAGGTAGCCTCGTGCCCAGACGAAAAACAGCAGATTGGCGAGGATCAGAAGAAAAACGGCGAGCCGCATCGAGACGATCATCCGACCTTCGGCAGATGTTCGAGCGAAGTCTGAATGGCCGCGGCCGGGTACTCGAAATCCTCGAGCTCACCCGCGAAATACCGGTCATAGGCCGCCATGTCGAAGTGGCCGTGACCTGTGAGGTTGAAAAAAATCGTTTTCGCCTCGCCGTTCTGCTTGCAGCACAGCGCCTCGTCGATGGCCGCCCGGATCGCGTGGTTGGACTCGGGCGCGGGAATGATGCCCTCGGCGCGAGCAAATATCACGCCGGCCTCAAAGGTCGCCAACTGTGACACGGCGACGGCCTCGATCAGGCCCTCGTGATAGAGCTGTGAAACGAGCGGGGAATCGCCGTGGTAGCGCAGGCCACCGGCGTGGATGCCCGGTGGCATGAAATCATGACCGAGCGTGTACATCTTCATCAGCGGCGTGAAGCCTGAGGCATCGCCGAAATCGTAGGCATAAATGCCCTTGGTCAGCGTCGGACAGGAACTCGGTTCAACGGCAACCAGTCGCGTCGGTCTGCCCTTGTGTCCGCCGGCAGCGTTGTCGGCGATGAACGGAAAAGCCACACCGGCAAACGACGAACCGCCGCCACAGGGTGCAAAAATGACATCCGGCCAGTCGCCCGCCATCGCGAACTGCTTCTTCGCTTCCTGACCAATGACCGTCTGATGCAGCGCGACGTGATTGAGGACCGAGCCGAGCGTGTAACTGGTATCGGCCCGGGAAGCGGCTTCCTCGACGGCTTCGGAAATGGCGATGCCCAGCGAACCCTGGTTCTCCGGATCCTGCTCCAGGAGGTCGCGACCGGTCTGGGTCATCATCGACGGGCTGGCAAACACCTCGGCGCCCCAGGTCTGCATCATCGAACGTCGGAAGGGCTTCTGCTGGTAGCTGACGTTGACCATGTAGACACGCACCTCGAGGCCGAACATCTGACCGGCAAAAGCCATCGAACAACCCCATTGCCCGGCACCGGTTTCGGTCGTGATGCGCTTGATGCCTGCCTGCTGGTTGTAATAAGCCTGCGGCACGGCAGTGTTGGGCTTGTGTGAACCGGCAGGCGAGACACCTTCGAATTTGTAGTAAATCCTGGCCGGCGTTCCGAGCGCCTCCTCAAGCCGCCGCGCACGAATCAATGGTGACGGACGCCACAGCCGATAGACTTCGCGCACCGCATCCGGAATCGGGATCCAGCGCTCGGCCGACATCTCCTGTTCGAGGATCGCCATCGGAAAAATCATCCCCATCTGCTCCGGGGACACCGGCTGGCAATCCGGACCCAGCGGCGGCAGCGGCGGATTGGGCAGGTCGGCGACGACGTTGTACCAGTGGGTAGGGATCTCGGACTGTTCAAGAGTATAACGAAGTGATTCCACGCGGCCTCCGTACATTTTTTTATCGAAGTTCCCAAGTATACCCTTGGATACCTCCATTAATCATTTTCGCCAACCTTGCCGAAAGCCCTGACATGCTCCGGAATGCCACGTTCCAGCTCGCGTCGACGCACGCGCGCGGGCGCAAAGGCGCCGATCAGGCGTTGGCAGGCGATGCGCGCGGCAGCGCTGTTGTCCTGGCTGAAATTGCAGACATACAGATCCAGGGTGACTGCCTGTATTTCCGGCCAGGTATGCACGGCAAGATGCGACTCGGCGAGCACCACGACACCCGTCGCGCCGAATGGATCCAGCGCACTGCCGAATTGGTGAAAGGCCACTCCGACGGGTGTCAGCCCCGGCGTGGCGCAAACGGCCAGGCAGAGTTCTCGCAACGCGCCGGCGTCCGCAAGCAACTGCGGAGCGCAGCGGCACTCGTAGAGTTCAGCGAGCAGGTGCAGGCCATGCATGGCAAACCCCCTGGTTCCGGGAGGCAGAGCAGCAAGCGGGCATGCTCGTTTCTCGGTGTCTGATCCCGTTTACCCGCGAGACTTACGGCAAACACACGAGTCGAAGCTCGGGCGACCTTTGCCGTTGCTGGAGCACGGTGGCGAAAGCGCCGAGCAACAGCAAACCGCCCATACCAAGCGCCAGGGTCAGCGTCGACCCCCACAGTAGCGGCGCGATCAGTCCGGCAGCCAGCGTGTTGAAACCGGACTGCAGGAAAGTCTGGCAGGAAGCGGCCAGGCCCCGCTGTTCCGGGAACAGGTCAAGCGCCCGCAGAGTCAGGCAGGGCATTGCCAGGGACATGCCGAGAGTGAATCCGAAGAGTGGCAACACGCTCCATGGCAGCGCCGGTGGCAGCACCAGATTGAGTGCGATGTTGAGCGCTGCCGCAGCACTCATCACCAGATAGCCGACAGCAATCGTGCATGCCGGCGAGAGCTTGCCGGCGAGCCTGCCGGAAAGCCACGAGCCGATCATCAGGCCACCCATGGCCGGGCCGAACAGCCACAGGAAACCGGTTGCCGCAACACCCAGATGCTGCATCAGAAAAACCGGCGCCGACAGCACGTAGATGAAAAAAGCGGCGAAATTGAACGCCAGCGCAAAGCAGGTCAGCAGGAAAGTGGGGGAAGTCAGCACTTTCCAGTAGCTGCGGGCCAGGTAGCCGGCGTTCAAGGACTGGCGCTGGTGGCGAGGCAGGGTTTCCGGCAGCAGGAACCAGCAGGCCAGCCACAGACCGACGCTGCTCAGCACCAGGAAGGCAAACACCGAGCGCCAGCCAAACCATGACTGCAACCAGCCGCCGAGCACCGGCGCGATCGCCGGAGCGAGAGCGAACATCATCGTGACCTGCGATATCAGCCGCTGTGCGGCCTCCCCATCGTAGAGATCGCGGACGATCGCCCGACAAATGACGATGCCGGCACCAGCAGTCATCCCCTGCAGGGCGCGCAGCAGCCAGAGGTGTTCGATGCGTGTGGCGAACATGCAGCCTGCCGAGGCCAGCGCAAAGAGCGCGACGGTCGTCAGGATCACCCGGCGGCGACCGAGCGCATCGGAGATGGCACCATGCCACAGGGTCATCAGCGCGAAAGGCAGCAGATACGCGCTCAGCGTCTGCTGAACCTGCAAGGGCGTGGCACCCAGCGATGTGCCGATGTCGTGGAACGATGGCAGGTAGGTATCGATCGAGAAGGGGCCGAGCGCCGCCAGCGCTGCCAGCAGACAGATCAGACTGCGCGGCGCAGCCGCGGGGTTTCCTTGTGGCATGGATCAATCCTTCGTGAAGCGACGGTACTGTACGGCTTCAGCAACATGCTGTGCCTCGATGGCGTCGCTCCCTCTGATATCGGCAATCGTCCGTGCCACCTTGAGTAGACGATGAAAGGCGCGTGCCGAAAGATCGAAGCGACTGATCGCCTGTTTCAGAAGCGCCGCCGCTGCCGCTGCGGGCTGGCAGTATTGGTCGATTTCCCTGATGCTCAGGCGCGCGTTGGCTTTTCCCTGCCGCCGGAGCTGCCTTCCGCGAGCCTGCGTGACACGCGCACGCACGCTCGCCGACGCTTCGCCGTCCGGCGCCTGCTGCAGGACTTCCGCAGGCACCGCCGGTACTTCGATCTGCAGATCGATGCGGTCGAGCAGCGGGCCGGAGAGCTTGCTGCGATAACGCAGCACCTGGTCCGGCGTACACCGGCAACGGCCGCGCGGATCCCCGTAATATCCGCAAGGACAGGGATTCATCGCCGCGACGAGCTGGAACTGCGCCGGAAATTCGGCTTGCCGGGCAGCGCGCGAGATATGGATACGCCCCGAGTCGAGCGGTTCGCGCAGCGCTTCGAGTACCCGCCGATCGAACTCGGGGATCTCGTCGAGAAAAAGTACGCCCTGATGCGCCAGCGAGATCTCTCCGGGATGCGGGACGCTGCCGCCGCCGACCAGCGCGGCGGTGGAAGCCGTATGGTGTGGCGCCCGAAAGGGATGGCGGCGAAAGAGTTCGGGGCGAAATTGCCCGGCCAGCGACAGCACCGCAGCCGATTCGAGCGCGGCAGCCAGCGTCATCGGCGGCAGCAAACCGGGGAGCCGGCTGGCAAGCATCGACTTGCCGGTACCCGGCGGACCGGCGAAGAGGAGCGAATGTTCCCCTGCAGCGGCGATTTCAAGGCCACGCTTGGCCTGTGCCTGGCCACGCACGTCAGCAAGATCAGGATAGTCGATGCGCGCATCGAGAGCCACATCGGCGACGAGACATTCAGCCAGCACCGCCTGCCCGGTGAGGTGCGCGCAAACCTCGAGCAGGGTATTGGCGGTGAGCACCTGCACCTGGTCGGCCAGGGCTGCCTCGCGGGCGCTGCTGGCCGGGAGCACGAAGCTGCGCCCCATGCTGCCGGCAGCCAGAACCATCGCCAGCGCCCCGCGGATCGGCCGCAACTCGCCGGAGAGTGACAGTTCGCCGGCGAATTCATGACCGGCCAGCTTGGTGGCCGGGATCTGGCCCGAGGCAGCGAGGATGCCAAGGGCTATCGGCAGATCGAAGCGGCCTGATTCCTTCGGCAGATCGGCCGGAGCGAGGTTTACCGTGATCCGCTTGCGGGGAAATTCGAAGCCCGCGTTTTGCAGTGCCGCCCGCACCCGATCGCGTGCTTCCTTGACTTCGGTATCGGGCAGCCCGACCACGGTAACGCTTGGCAGACCACCCGCCAGATGTACCTCGACCGCAACTTCCGGGGCCGCAAGGCCATCGAGTCCGCGGCTATGGACAATGGCGAGAGGCATCTCGATCAGCCAGTCGGCCGGCGACCGCAGGCGGCGCCTGTGCGCCAGCGTCGGCCGCTCAGGCCGGCTGGTCCGGCGGGTTCTCCAGCCGATCGAGACGCGCTTCGAGCGCCTTCAGTTTTTCTCTGGTGCGCTGGAGAACCTGCGTCTGGATGTCGAACTCCTCACGACTGACCAGGTCAAGCTTGGCCAGTCCGCTGGAGAGCAATGCACGCGCGTTTTTCTCGATATCGGCGGCCGGACTCGCGGCAATGAGAGCGCTCAAACGAGCGCCGAGATCTTCAAGGAATTTCGGGTCGAGCATGGTGATCACCGAATGGCGCAAGTGGTTACAGGGAGATTCGAGTGTAGCACAAGCGAACTGCACGGCAGATGTTGCACCAAAAAGGGGCATTACACCCGGAAGCTGCGCTATCGCAGTGCGGCATCCATTGCCTGGCGCTACCAGTAAGAAACACTGCTCTGATTTATCAAAACAAATAATTATGGCACGGAATCTGCTTTGATTTGTCCAGCATTTCCTTAAACCGTCATTATTTCAACCGGGGAAGCATCTTCAGCCACCCCTGATATGGAGAGCATCATGAAAATGGTAACTGCCATCATCAAGCCCTTCAAGCTCGATGAAGTACGAGAAGCGCTGTCGGCGATTGGCGTGCAGGGGATCACCGTCACCGAAGTCAAAGGTTTCGGGCGCCAGAAGGGCCACACAGAGCTGTATCGTGGCGCAGAGTACGTCGTCGACTTCCTGCCCAAGGTCAAGGTCGAAGCTGCGATCAGCGACAGTCTCCTCGACCAGGTGATCGAGGCCATCGAGAAATCTGCCAGCACCGGCAAGATCGGCGACGGCAAGATCTTCATTTCGGCCATTGAACAAGTCATCCGCATTCGCACCGGCGAGACCGGTGAAGAAGCACTGTGAGGAGCAAATCATGAGACGCACATTCGCCATCCTCGCCCTGCTCGGCGCCGTCAGCATCGGCGCTCCGGCCTGGGCGGAAGACAAACCTGCCGCGGCCGGTGCGGCAAGCACCTCCGAGCTTGCCGCACCGGCCGCGGCACCGGCAGCGGCAGCGGCCAGCGCCGAACCTGTGGCGGCCGCGGCCGCGGCCGCGGCAGCCCCGGCTCTGATCGCCAACAAGGGCGACAACGCCTGGCTCATGACCAGCGCCGCGCTGGTCATCCTGATGTCGATCCCAGGCCTGGCACTGTTCTACGGGGGGCTGGTGCGTACCAAGAACATGCTCTCGGTGCTGATGCAGGTCTTCGTGACCTTCTCGCTGATCAGTGTGCTGTGGGTGATCTACGGCTACTCGGTGGCCTTCACCGAAGGCGGTGGCTTCTTTGGCGTGCTCGACAAGATCTTCCTCAAGGGGATCACCGTCGACTCGGTCGCTGCCACCTTCAGCAAGGGCGTGGTCGTCTCGGAGTTGGCCTATGTCATCTTTCAGGGCGCTTTCGCAGCCATCACCTGCGGGCTGATCGTCGGCGCCTTTGCCGAGCGTGCGAAATTTGCCGCGATCCTCGTCT
>RRZU010142508.1_pt1 | contig 40387 bp, 42 predicted proteins | sample 2165561 | NCBI WGS metagenome assembly RRZU01 (sample SAMN10456909, study PRJNA506462) | wastewater metagenome | isolation source: wastewater sludge | place: USA: Moscow, Idaho | reverse complement strand
TGCGATGAGCAGGCGACGAGGACGGATTCGGCTCCCCACGGCGATCACGTGCCTGCTCACCGGGCTGACCGCGGTCGCGATCATCCTCACCACGGCCGTCCTCGTCCACTCCGCCCGGGACATCATCTACCAGGCACGCCAAGACGCCCTCCTGGCCGACTACCGCAGCGCCACCGAGGCGGTGAGGCGTGAGATCGCCGCGGACCCCACCGGCGAAGGCTGGGAGAGCCTGGCCACGCTTCTCCCGGCCCGCCGCGCCATCGTGACGGTCCCGCAGGGCACCACCGTGCACGGCAACCTCAGCAAGCAGGCGATCCCCGCCGCCTGGCTGGCACCGGGCGGGCAACCTCCGGTCGGGGCGCTGCGCTACCTGCGCTCTACTCTCGGCGGGGACGAGGTCTTCTTCGTGGGCCTCCTGTGGGCAGACACTGAGCCCGGCGCCCCCACCGTCCTCCTGGTCACGGCCTACTCCCTGGAGGCACAGCGCCTTCAGGTGATCCAGCTCGTCATGGCCGCCCTCGCCATCGGTGGTGTCGCCCTGGTCGGCACCGGGATCGCGGGGTTCCTCCTCGCCCGGACCCTCACGCGGCCCTTGCCCAGGATGACCGAGATGGCGCGGGCCCTCGGCGAGGGAGGCGCCCCCGAGTTCTCACCGTCAGCGTTCGCAGACATCAACCAGGTGTCCACCGCCCTCCACGATTCGTCGCAACGGCTTGCCCGCAGCATGGCCGAGCTCGCCCGCAGCGAGCAGGACGCCCGCCGCCTCGTCAGCGACGTCGCGCACGAACTGCGCACCCCGCTGACGTCGATGACAGCGGTCGCGGAGATCCTGGAGGACTTCGACCAGGCCACCGACGAGGAGCGACGCATCGTGATGGACGTGTCGGCCCGCGGGACGCGACGCCTCACGGTGCTCATGGAGCAACTGCTGGAGTTGTCGCGCATCGACGCGGGCGCGGCCGCCGTCGCCCCCGCAGAGGTGGCGCTGGGCGCCCTGGTGGCGGAGGCCGTGCATCTCTCGGACCCCGGCGGGATCGCGGAAGTGGACGTCTCGGCCGAGCAGCCCGTCATCACCGACGCCGACCGCGTCCGCACGATCGTGGCCAACCTGGTCGGCAACGCCCTGCGGCACGGAGCGCCACCGATCCAGGTGGGCGCGCTGGTCAGCGGGGGTGAGCTCGTCGTGACGGTCCACGACCACGGGCCTGGCGTCCCCGCGGGACGCGAGGCGGACATCTTCGAGCGCTTCGTCACGCTGGACGCGGCCCGCCACCACCCCGACAGCAACGGTCTCGGCCTGGCGATCGCCCGGGACAACGCACGGCTCCTGGGCGGTGAGCTGAATCTCGTCCCCTCCGAGGCGGGCGCGACGTTCCGCCTCAGCATCCCCCTCATGTGACCGTCCTGTGACGTCGCCGCTCAACGATGGCGGACGACGAAAGGACACCGCATGCCTCAGCCACTCCTCCACGCGTCCCGCGTCCCGGCGCGGGCAGCGGCCCGACCGCACCGATGGGGACGCCGCATCCTCGCGGTGCTCCTGGCCGTGCTGGTCATCACCCTCGGAACGATCGCCTTCGGCGCCGCGCGGCTCACCTCGCAGCTCACCACCGTCGAGCTTCCTGGTTCCGGCGGAACGGACCCTGCCCCGATCCGCGGCTACGCGGGCGCCTTCGACGTCCTGCTCGTCGGGTCGGACGGCCGAGCCGGTCAAGGGGCACAGTACGGCGAAGGCGGCACGATCACCGGGGCCCGCAACGACGTCACCCTGCTGCTGCACGTCAACGCGACCCACGACGTGGCCACCCTGGTTTCGTTCCCCCGCGACCTCCTGATCGACTTTCCGGCCTGCACTGCGCCGAACGGCGCCACGGTGCCGGCGGCGACGGGGGTGGCCTTCGGCTCGGGGCTGGGTCGCGGCGGCCTGGGGTGCGTGGCCACCGCCGTCCAGTCGCTCACCGGCACACCGATCCGCTACGCCGCCGAGATCAGCTTCCAGGGCGTCATCGACCTGTCCACCGTGCTGGGCGGTGTCCCCGTCTGCTTCACCGGCCCGATCGACGACCCGCGCTCCGGTCTGGTCATCCCGTCCGCCGGGACGTTCGAACTGTCGGGCGAGCAGGCCCTGGCCCTGCTGCGGTCCCGCCACGGCGTCGGCGACGGCAGCGACCTGGCGCGCATCTCGTCCCAGCAGGTGTTCCTGTCCGCGCTCGCGCGTACGCTGCGCGACCGGGCCACCCTCACCGACCCCGTCCGGCTGTATGCGATCGCCGACGCGGTCAGCCGCACGATGACACTGTCGACCGACCTCGCCGACCCGGGCACCCTGACCTCCCTGGCCACGACGTTCGCCGGCATTCCCCTGGAGACGACGGCGCTGGTCACCTACCCGTATCTGCCGCACGGCAACCGGGTCGTCCCGGATCGGGAGGCCGCCCGGCAGCTGTTCGCGCTCATCGCGGCGGACACCCCCGTGCACCTCGACCCGGCGCGGGCTGGGCGAGGCGCCACGGCGTCCGCGACCCCGACGCCCGATCGCACGCCCGTCAGGGCGCAACCCAGCACGACCGCGAGCCCGTCCGCCGCCCCGGACCCTGGCCAGACGACCGCGTCGACCGCTTCCCTGCCCACCAACCTCGACGGGCAGAACGCCGATCGCGCGACCTGCATCGTGCCCGCCTGACCCGGCCACCGAGTGAGGAGAACCACCATGACCATCACGCAGACCGCTCCGTCCGATCCCGACACGTCACCCGTCCTGCGCCCCCGGCGAGGTCTCGCCCCGCTGGCCGCGGCCACCGGGTGCGTCGCCGCCGCCATCGCGCTCGCGGTGGCGGCCGTACGCACCCGCGCGGGCCAGGAGTTCGATCAGGAGCTGATGCTCATGTTGTCCCTGCGCGGCGGAATCGCAGGGCAGCTCGCCGAAGCCATGACGTCGAGCGGGATCGTCGTGTTCGCCCTCGCCTGCGTCACGGTGGCGATCGTCGCGGCGTGTCTGCGTCCCGTACGGGGGGCCATCCCCGGGATCCTAGTGATGTTCGTCGGGGCGAACCTCACCACCCAGACGGTCAAGCACCTGCTCGCGCGTCCCGACCTCATCGCGGGGGCGAGCGGGCTCAACTCATTCCCCTCGGGGCACGCCACGCTCGCCTGTGGGGCAGTGTGTGCGCTCCTGCTCGCCCCGCCTACCTGGCTCACCTCGCTGACCTTGCCGCCTGCGGCGGTGGGGGCGACGCTGATCGGGGTCGGGGTCATCGCCGCGGGCTGGCATCGTCCCAGCGATGTCGTCGGTGCGGCGCTCGTCGCGGCCGCCTGGACGCTCGCCGTCACAGGGGTGCTGCGGCTGGCGCGCCGGTCCGGTTCCCCCGCTGACTCGGGCGGGCGGACGCGGCGATCATTCGCCTCGGAGACGGCCGGGTAGGTCCGCCGGCCCGGCACGGCTGCTTCGGGGACTAGGCCCCGCAGGACGCGACCCCGAGCCGGTCCTTCAACTCCAGGACACGGCCGGCGCTCGCGCGCAGCCGGGCAGCGAACTCCGCGTCGGCCTGCGCCTCCTCCACCAGCCCCGCCACCATGGCGGACGCCGCAGCGGGGTCGACGCTGATCGCCAGATCCCCACCAGCCTGCACGAAGCGGACGGCGCGCTGCCGGGCGGGCACGTCCGCAACGGCCTTCGCCACGCCCAGGTCGTCGCTGGTGATCACCCCGGTGAAGCCCAGTTCCCGCACCAGCCCCACGACGGCCGGGCTGAACGCGGCGGGGCTCGACCCGTCGATCCGCGTGAAGTACGCCGTCGAGACCATGATCGACGCCACATCGGCCGCGATCGCGCGCCGGTAGGGCAACAGCGCCGGATCGTCGGCGGTCGTCACGTCGTCGACGACCTTCGCCGCGAAGTCGGTGTTGCCGGTCACCTGGCCCAGGTTCGGGAAGTGTTTGACGGTGGCCCCCACCTTCTCCTGCTGGAAGCCCTCGATCACGGCGGTGGCCTTGTCCGCCACCTGCTCAGGTGTCGACCCGTAGCCGCGCTTCAGCACACCGATGGGTTCGTTGGTGGACGCCTTCGCGGTCGGGACCACATCCACGACCGGGGCGAAGTTCAGGTTGACGCCCGCCGTGGCGAGTTCGCGGCCCCACCCTTGCGCCTTGGCCCGGAGGTCGGCGTCGGACATGGCGGCTTGATCTGCGGCTGCAGGCATCGCGGTGAACCCGGATCCCTTGAGCCGCCGCACCGAGCCGCCCTCCTGGTCGACCCCCACCAGGACCCCGTGCCCCCCGCCCGCCTTGCGGATGGCCGCGACCCGGGAGGCCGTGCCCTTCACGCCGTCGGTGGTGGTGCCCATCAGGATCACCGACCCGATCCGGGAGTTCTTCAGCACCTTCGTCTCCGCCGCGTCCAGGGAGCCGGTGACACCCATCATGACGAGCTGACCCGCGGCGTCCTCGAGCGACAGGTCGGCGGCGACGCGCTGGCACGTGCTCAGCGGCGTGGGCGTCGGAGTCGGTGACGCCGACGCGCTGGGGGATGACGCGGTAGCCGTGGACGCCGGACCGCTGCTGGGCGCAGGCGCCGGACCCACGGGAGTCTGGCAACCGGTGAACACGAGTCCCACCAGGCCGACGAGGACCAGCCCTCGCCGGATCATCGGTCGCGGCCCAGTCCGAGCAGGGCGTTCTCGACGACCTCGGTGAGCGCCGGGTGGATCCAGAACTGGCCGCGTGCCATGTCGGCGGCCCGCAGGTCGAAGGTCATGGCCGAGATGAGGGGCTGGATCAGCAGGGACGCCTGCGGTCCCAGTGCGTGCGCCCCGAGAATGCGCCCCGTCCGCGCATCGGCGACGATCTTCACGAAACTGGTGTCGTCCTCCATGGCCCACCCATATGCCGTCCCGGCGTAGTCCTGAACGGCCACCACCACGTCCAGGCCACCCTCGCGGGCCTCCCGCTCGGTCAGGCCGACGGCGGCGATCTGCGGGTGCCCGAACACCGCGTGCGGCACGGGACGACGATCGTTGCGGGCCAGATGCTCGGGATCGTGCAGGTTGTGGGCCACGATGCGCGCCTCATGGTTCGCCACGTGCTTGAGCATCCACGGCGAGCTGACGTCGCCGAGCGCCCACACCCCCGGGACGTTGGTGCGCTGCTGGTCGTCCACGATCACGAAGCCCGCCGGGTCGACGGCGATCCCCGCCGCGGCCACGTCGAGGGTGTCGCTGTTCGGCGTTCGCCCGGTCGCGACGAGGAGGATGTCCGAATCGACCTCCTCGACGCTGCCGTCGCGACCCCGGGTCGTGACGGTGACCGTCGCGTCGTGCACGGTGATGCCCACGGCGTCCCGCTGCAGGCGCAGGTCGATCCTCTCGGCCAGCAGGGTGGTGTATCGCTCGGAGACGGCGTCGTCCTCACGGCTGAGCACCCGGTCGGAGCGTCCGATCATGGTGACGTGGGACCCGAATGCGGAGAACACATGGGCGAACTCAGCGCCGATGTAGCCGGTGCCCAGGATGGTGATGCGCGGCGGAAGGGAGTCGAGGCGCATCACCGTGTCGGAGGTGTGCGCCAGGCCCGCGTCGAAGGCTCCGCTGAGACCGGGGATCGACGGCACGACGGCGCGTGAACCGGCTGCGATCACGATCTTCTCGGCCGTGATCTCTTCCTGGCCCACGCGCAGTACCTTGGGGCCGACGAACCGGCCGGTGTCGCGGAACAGCGTCACCTCGGGATTGTCAGCGCGCCACGTCTGCCCGGCGTCCGAGATGGCGTCGATCCGGCCGAAGATGCGGTCGCGCACCTGCGCCCAGTCGGCGGACGGCGTGGGCAGGTGGACGCCGACCCGGGCGGCGTCCGCGGGGCTGGCGAGCAGGTCGGCGGGCAGCACGAACATCTTCGTCGGGATGCAGCCGTAATTCAGACAGGTGCCGCCGAACCGTCGTCCGTTGTCGAGGATCGCGACCCGCTGATGAGCGAACCGCTCATCGACGATGCTGTTTCCCGAACCGGCTCCGATGACGATGAGATCGAATGCGCGCACGCGGCCAGTGTGTCAGATGCCCGCGTACGAGTGGAGGCCGGTCACCAGCAGGTTGATGCCCACGAAATTGAACCAGAACACGAGGACCCCGATGATCGCCAGCCAGGCCGCCCGCACGCCCTTCCAGCCTGCCGTGACGCGAGCATGCAGGTAGGCCGCGTACACGACCCAGGTGACCAGCGACCACGTCTCCTTCGGGTCCCAGCCCCAGAACCGGCCCCAGGCGTAGTCGGCCCACACCGCGCCGGCGAGGATCGTGAAGGTCCACAGCGGGAAGGCGAACCGCAAGACGCGGAAGGAGAAGTCGTCGAGCGTCGCGGCGGAGGGCATCCGGGCGAGGTAACCGCGGACCGGTCCCTTGTTCTCGGCGCGGACCCGGAACAAATACAGGATCGCGGCGATGCCGCCCAGGTTGAAGGCCGCACCGGCGATCGCAGCGGCGACGATGTGGATGATGAACCACACCGAGTGCAGGGCGGGGACCAGCGGGGCGACGGCCACGTAGAACACCGTGACGGCGAGCCCCTGTCCCACGGCCAGCAGCAGCGTGATCGGCAGCCCGAGCCACCCCCAGCCGCGCCGCCAGATCAGGTAGAGGGCGAACAGGGCGGCGAATCCGAGCGAACTGGTGACGAACTCGTACATGTTGCCCCACGGCGCACGCTGAGCCGCGACGCCGCGGAGCACGACCCCCGCGACATGGCACAGCACCGCGACGAGCATCAGCCCCAGCCCGATCCGGCCGAACCGCGAGGCGCGCGGGGAGACGGCCGCCTCCTCACCTGGCGCGGTGTCAGCCGGGCGTCGGATGGCAGCCCACTCCAACGCGTAGGCGCACATCGCCAGCAGGTAGATCACCGCCGAGCTGACCATCGCCAGGCTCGAATAGGTCGCGATCACGGGGCATCCTCCTGCATCGTCGGGGACTCATCGGCGGGGGTGGGAGCGGCGGTGTCCGCTCCGGCCGCGGCTGCGAGCGCGGCGACGTCATCGTCGAGGCCGGTAGCGGACTCGGCCCGGTCGAGGCCCGCGACCTCGATGCGCAACGTGCCGTCCTCCTGCTCGGTCGCGCGGAGCCACAGCCGGCGGGGCCGGACGTACAGGCTGGCGGACACCCCCGCGACGGCGATCAACACCGACGCGATCACCAGCCACAGGCCGGGCTCGTAGCTGACCTGGAGCTTGGTCCAGCGGCGCCAGTCGTCGAACGACAGCGTGGAGCCGTCCGGCAAGTCGACGATCTGTCCGGGTTCGATCTTGAAGGTGACCAGCGTCCCGTCGGCGGTCCGCATCTGGGTCAGGCCGTCCTTGTTGAGGGAGTAGACCGACTCGGGCGTCCCCGTCTCGGTCCGCGGCTCGCCCGTCCACACCGTCAGGAACAGCTCCGGGGCGAGGGCGTCAGGGAACACTGAGCGCGGGCCCTGCTCGTCCACGACGGCCGTGGGCAGGAAGTAGCCCTCGAAGCCGAGGTAGTTCGGGCGCGCGTCGGGAGCCTTGATGACGCCCATCGACGTGAAGTTGCCGTCCTGGGGCAGGAACACCACGGGCCCGGAGAAGGCGACCTGTCCCGTGGGATCGGTGACGGTCACCACCGGCGCGTAGCCGTGCCCGATGAGGTGGATCTGCGTGCCGTCGACGACCAGCGGCTCATTGACCTCGATCCGGGCCTGCTCGGGGGTGCCGTCAGCATGGGCGACGCGCACATCGGCGGTGAACTCCCGTGCCGCGCCGCGCTGCACCTCCCCGGTCTCGAACTTGGCGGTGAACGTGTCGATCCACACGGTGAAGGGGGCCAGGTCGGCTGGGGTGAAGGCGGCGCCCGCGGTGAAGTCGTCGTACTGGGTGAGGTTGTTGGAGAACGCCTGCCCCTCGACGGTGATGACTTCGCCCTTGTACCCCCACAGCGAATTCCAGCCGAGCCCCACGAGCATCACGACGAAGCTGAGGTGGAACAAGATGTTGCCGAACTCCCGCAGGTAGCCGCGCTCGGCGGATACGGAATCGCCGTCGCGCCGGGTCCGGAACCGGCGTGAGGCCAGCACCTTCTCCCCGTTGGTGAGCGCCTCGTCGAGGGTCAGGGTCGAGGAGCCGCGCGTCGAGGCGGGCAGCCGGTCCAGATGGCGGGGGGTGCGGGGCGGCGGGGTGCGCAGGGCGCGGACGTAGACGCCGATGCGCGGGATGATGCAGCCCACCAGCGAGATCATCAAGAGCAGGTAGACCGCGGCGAACCAAGGCGAGTGATAGACGTCGAACAGACCGAGTTTCTCGTACAGGTCGGCGACGGCCGGGTTGGCGGCCTTCCAGTCCGAGACCCGGATCGGAGCGACGGGACGCTGCGGCAGCAGCGAGCCCGGGATGGCGACCAGGGCGAGGGTGAACAACAGCAGCAGCGCGGTACGCATCGAGGTGAGCTGCACCCAAAACAGCCGCAGGTACCGCATCAGATCACCACCCCGAACGCCGACGCCCATTGCCGGAACACGCCCATCAGCCGGTCCCACAGCCCGCTGACCAGCAGCACACCGACGAGGACCATCATGCCCCCGCCGATCCGCTGCAAGGTGACCTGATGTCGTTTGACCCAGTCGGTGGTCCGGCTGAAGCGCGCGAACGCCAGGCCCGCGATCAGGAACGGGATCCCGAGTCCCAGGGCGTACGCCAGGGCGAGGACCGCTCCGCGCAGCGCGGTTCCCTCGTTGATGGCCAGCGTCAGCACCACCGACAGGGTCGGACCGATGCACGGCGTCCAGCCCAGGCCGAAGACGATGCCGAGCAGGGGCGCGGCGGCCAGCCCCACGGTGGGAGCCCGGTTGATCCTCACCGTCCGCTGCCCCACGTGAAGGACGCCCGCGAAGGCGAGACCGAGCAGGATGGCGAGCAGGCCGATGATGACGGAGATGGGGCGGCTCCAGGTCAGCAGGAGACCACCCAGGCCCCCGAACAGCGCCCCGGTGGAGACGAAGATGAGCGCAAAGCCGAGCACGAACAGGCTGGTGCCGGCGAGCATGCGGCCGCGTCCGCCGGTACCCTCGGTCACCTCGCTCGCCGCCAGCCCGGTGGCATAGCTGAGGTAGCCGGGCAGCAGCGGCAGGACGCAGGGAGAGAAGAACGACACCGCGCCTGCGACAACGGCGACCGGCAGCGCCAGCAGCATCGAACCGCCCGCCGCCTGCGCGAACCAGCCGCCCACGTCCAGCGGCGTCACTTGCCCGCCGCCACATCGTCGACGAGGCCGACCAGCGTCGCCTCGGTGACCTCGCCCAGGACGCGGGCCGCGATGCGGCCCTGCGCGTCCACCACCAGCGTGGACGGGATCGCGCTCGGAGGGAGGTCGGTGCCGAACTTCAACAGCTCGCGGCCGTCGGGGTCGAAGACGCTGGGATAGGTGATATCGAAGGCGCGCACGAACGCCTGCGCGGGAGCCTGGTCCAGGTCGCGGGTGTTGAGGCCGACGAAGGTGGCCCTCCCAGCGGTGCGCCGGGCAGCCGCCTCCAGCGCGGGGGCCTCCTTGCGGCAGGGGGCGCACCAGCTCCCCCAGACGTTGTAGACGACGACCTGTCCGCTGAGCGTGGCCGAGTCGAAGGTCCCGCCCCCCAACAGTTCGCCGGTGATCTGCGGGGCGGTGGTGCGCTGGTCAGGAGCGACGATGGTCAGGGAGCCGTCGCCTCCGACGAAGCCTCCCTGAGCGGCCGGTGCGGCGCCGCAGCCCGTCAGGACCATCAAGCCGGCCACCACCCAGGCGGCCGTGGCGCGTGCCCTCACAGCCCTCACATCCCCGGCCGGAAGATCTTCTTCTTCGCCGGGTACAGGTCGGCGGCGGGTTCGGAGTACTCGACGCCGGCGACCCGGCCGTCGATGACGTGGAATGCGGTCACCGATGCGAGCCGGCAGTCGCGGGTGGCCGGATTGTGGACGAAGCTGCGTCCCTCGGCGTCCAGGCGGGCGATGTAGATCGGCAACTGGTGGGAGACGATCAGTACCTGGGAGCCCTGCGGCACGCTGGCCGCGGCGTCGGCGATGGCGGCGCGCATCCGTTGCGCGATCTGCGGGTAGGGCTCCCCCCAGGAGGGACGCAGCGGGTTGCGAAGATGCCACAGATTGCGGGGAAGCAGCAGCCGTTGGTTGAACCGGCCGAAGGACTGCCCCTCAAGGATATTGGCCGTCTCGATGAGGCGGGCGTCCTCGATGATCTCCAGGTCCGGGTGGGCCGCGGCGATGGGGGCGAGGGTCTCCTTGGCGCGCTGCAGCGGCGAGACGCGCAACTGGACGAGCGGAGCGTCGGCGAAGTGCTCGCCGAGGCGCTCGGCCATCGCGTGACCCAGCGCGCTCAAGCCGTAGCCCGGCAGCCTTCCGTACAGGATGTGGTCGGGATTGTCGACCTGCCCGTGACGGCAGACATGGACGATGGTCGGCTGCATGAGGGTAAGGATAGGCGTTCAGGCGAGCGCGGCGGACAGTCGCTGCCCGTCGACGAACCACAGCGAAAACTGCGCGCCGTCGACGAACGTCACCGGCACGTGGTCGGTGAACTCGGCGCGCAAACGCTCGTCATCGTCCACATCGAGGGACGCCCACGTGGCACCCGTGCGGGTGCACACGTCGGACACGATCGCCAAGGCGTCGTCACACAGGTGGCACCCCTGACGCACCAAGACCACCACGCGGGCGTCCGGGAGCGTCATCGGGGCGCCGACGCTCACTTACCGGCGCGGCGGCGCTGGATACGCGTCTTCTTCAGCAGCTTGCGGTGCTTCTTCTTCGCCATCCGCTTGCGACGCTTCTTGATGACCGAACCCACGTGTGACTCCTCAGGCGCCGGCGACCCGGCTTGAAATGACTAGGACATGACCCGCCGTCGAAACGGCCAGCCAAGAACGAAATCTTACGCGCTTGAACCCGACTCCACCAAGCCGGGTCCACCGGCGGACACTGCGAGCGTCAACGCCCGAGCTCTGCCGAGCGATCCCGGCAGGCTTCCGCCGCCGCGATGAACGCCGCCTTGACGGCACGGTCGTCGAGGACGCGCAGCGCTGCGGCCGTCGTCCCGCCGGGGGACGTCACGCGCTCGCGAAGCAAGGTCGCGTGCTGCCCGGACGCGTCCAGCAGTGTGGACGAGCCCAGGAGGGTCTGCGTGGCGAGCGCGGTGGCGACCGCCCTCGGCAGCCCCAGCAGGACGCCGGCGTCGGCCAGCGCCTCCGCGACGTAGAAGATGTAGGCGGGGCCCGAACCGGAGATCGCCGTCGCGGCATCTTGGTGCGATTCGGGGATCACCACCGCCTTGCCCACGGCCTCCATGAGGGAGACCGCACGAGCCAGGTCAGCCTCCGAGGCGTGGGCGCCCGCGGAGATGACCGACATCCCCACCCCGAGCTCCGCCGGGGTGTTCGGCATGACGCGGATGACGGGGGTTCCGTCGGGGAGTTGCGCTTCCATCTGGGCGGTCGTGATCCCTGCGCACAGGGAGATCACGACGGCCCCGGGAGCCAGGTGGGGGGCGATCTGGGGCAGCAGCGCCAGGGCGTCGTAGGGCTTGACCCCGACCAGCACCGCGTCGGCCCCGGCGGTGGCGGCCTCGACGGTCGCCTCCATCCGGACGCCGTAGCGGGATGCCAGTTCTTCGCGGCGTTCCGCACGGCGCGCGGCGCCGACGACCTCGGAGGCGTCCCACCCGGCGCGCAGCAGCCCGCTAAGGATGATCTCCCCCATGGCCCCGACGCCGAGGAGGGCGACCTGGGTCACGAACGGCCGATCAGCAGTTCGACAACCTGGATGGCGTTGAGCGCGGCGCCCTTGCGGAGGTTGTCGCCGGCCACGAACAAGATGAGACCGCGGTTTCCGTCAACGGCCTGGTCCTGACGGATACGCCCGACGAACACGTCGTCGGCCCCCGCTGCGACCCGCGGCTCGGGCACCGCGACCACCTGGACGCCGGGGGCGTCGGCCAGCAGCGCGAGCGCTTCGTCGGGGGTGATCGCCTTGTCGAACTCGGCGTGGATGGAGAGGCTGTGGCCGGTGAACACGGGCACCCGCACGCACGTCCCGGAGACCCGCAACTCCGGCAGGTGCAGGATCTTGCGGGACTCGTTGCGCAGCTTCTGCTCCTCGTCGGTCTCCAGGGAACCGTCGTCGACGATGCTGCCCGCGAGCGCGACCACGTTGTAGGCGATGGGCGCCACGTAGGGGGCGGGGTCCTCGGGGCGTTCCAGCGACCCGTCCAGGGCGAGCGCGCGGGGGTCGGTGGTCTCGGTGACCTGGGTGGCCAGCGCCTCGACGCCCTTGACCCCGGAGCCGGACACGGCCTGGTAGGTGGCGACGGTCAGGCGCTGCAGGCCCGCGGCGTCGTGCAGCGGCTTGAGCACCGGCATCGCGGCCATGGTGGTGCAGTTGGGGTTCGCGATGATGCCCTTGGGCGGGGTGACCGCGTCCTCGGGGTTGACCTCGCTGACGACCAGCGGAACCTCGGGGTCCTTGCGCCAGGCCGAACTATTGTCGACGACGACCGCGCCGACGGCCGCGAGCTTGGGGGCGTACTCGCGGGACATGGTCGCACCCGCCGACATGATGGCGATGTCGATACCGGTGAAGTCAGCGGTCGCAGTGTCCTCGACCACGATGTCGCGGCCGTCGAACGGCAGCACCGTTCCCGCGGACTTCGCCGAGCTGAAGAACCGCACGTCGTCGACGGGGACGTCGCGCTGCTCCAGCAGCGCGCGCATGACCCGGCCGACCTGACCGGTCGCACCGAAAACACCAATTCGCATGCGGCGATCCTACCGTCGGGGACCTCCGAGCCCAGGAGCCCCCCGCACTGCGGGATGCGGGTCCCGGACCGGGCCGGGCCTCAGAACCAGTCGGTGTACGGCGCCACCAGGGCGTATCCGATGAAGCTGACCAGGTCGAGGATCGTGTGGGCGACCACCAGCGGCATGACGCGCCCCCAGCGCTTGTAGAGGTAGCCGAACACCAGCCCCATCACCACGTTGCCCACGAACCCGCCGAAGCCTTGGTAGAGGTGGTAGCTGCCGCGGATCAGCGCGCTGATGACGATCCCGGTCCACGGACCTAGCTTGAGCTGCTCGAACCGCACGAACAGGAAGCCGAGCATGATGACTTCCTCCAGGACGCCGTTCATCACGGCGTACCCGGCCAGGACGGGGATCGTCCACCAGTTCTCGGCGAGGTTCGCGGGAGCGACGTTGGTGTTGAAGCCGAGTTCACGGGCCGCGACGTAGAACACCAGCCCGGGGATCCCGATGATGGCCGCGGCGAAGAATCCCCGCCCCAGGTCGAACCCGGGACGCCGCAGGTCGAAGCCGATCCGGGCGCGATCCCCCGTCTGCCACAGCAGGTACAAGGCGACGCCGACCGGGACGAGCGGGAACGCGATCCCGGCGACCTGATAGGCCAGGTCGAGCCACGGCCGCTCCGGGGTGACCGAGTTGTTGATCGTGGTCGTCTGCTGGTTCAACGGCCCCTGAGTGAGGGAACGGATGATCGACAGCACCGAGTAGATCGCCGATTGCCCCAGCGACAGGCCCAGAACGAGCAGGATCTCGGTGCGAGGGCGGAAGCGTGGGGCGAGCCCCGACGGCGCGTCGGCGGTCACGGGATCGCGGGAACGGCCAGGTGGGTGCGCGCCCACGCCAGAGTGCGGGCCAGCGCCTCCTCGCGGGCTGAGCGGGAGCCGACGCTGCGGGTGTTCACCTCGAGCACCACGTGCCCGGCGAAGCCGCGGGCCGTGAGCGTGGCCAGGACCGCCGCCGCCTCCTGGTCCCCCTCACCGGGGAACAGGTGACTGTCGCTGATGGAGGAGTCGCCGTCGGTGAGGTGCACGTGGGTGAGCCGCTCCCCCCAGGCGTCGACCAGGTCGAGGGAGCGCTGCCGGGCAGTGGCGGCGTGGGAGAGATCGAGGGTGAGGTGGTCATAGTCGCCGTCAGTCGGGTCCCAGCCGGGCGAGTAGGCGCGGATCTCGGCGCTGCGCGGCCCCCGCCAGGGGAACATGTTCTCCACGGCGAAGACGATGCCGGTGGTGCGTTCCAGCCGCCGGATGCCGTCGACGAAGCCTTGCGCGTAGGAGCGCTGCCAGCGGAACGGCGGATGCACCACGACGCAGTCGGCACCGAGCCGGTGGGCCGCGACCGCGGAGCGCTCCAGCTTCTCCCAGGGGTCGTTGCCCCAGGTTCCCTGGGTGACCAAAAGGGTGGGCGCATGCACGGAGAGCACGGGGACGTCGTGGTACTCGCGCAGTTGCACGAGGGCGTCCACGTTGCGGCTGACCGGATCGATACCGACCATGACCTCGACGCCGTCGTAGCCCAGGCGTCCGGCGAGCTCGAAACAGCTCGCGGTCGATTCGGGATAGACCGAGGAGGTGGACAGCCCCACGCGGGGACGTCTCGCCGACTCGGGACCGGGCCAGGCCTGGTGCGCACTCACGTCGGCCAGCATAGGGCGCCTGGCCTCCGAAGCCCAGACACACCCACTATCTCCACCTCGTGATACCTATTTCCACAAGGGGAGATGTCCACGATTGGCGAACGGTGGAGGCGATGGGTTTGAATGAAGCATGCGTTTGTCAAACCTCACGTTCGCCGCCGGACCCGACGGCCTCGCCCCGGCGGTGGCACGTCTGGAGGACGCGCTGGGTGTGAGTTTCCGCGATGGCGGCTTCCACCCGCGTTTCGGCACGCGCAACAACATTCTCGCCGTTGACGGCGGCCGCTACCTCGAGGTCGTCGAGGTCTTGGAGCACCCGGCCGCCGAGAAGGCGGTCTTCGGTCAGGCCGTCCGCGCCCGCTCCGAACTGGGCGGCGGCTGGATGGCCTGGGTGTTGCAGGTCGACGACATGGCCCCGCTGGAAGAGCGCCTCACCCGCAAGGCCGTCCACGGCTCACGGTTGTTCCCCGACGGGCGCCGCCTGGAGTGGGATCAGATCGGCATCAAGGGACTCCTGGCCGATCCGCAGCTTCCGTTCTTCGTCCGCTGGACCAGCCCGGAGGAGGTGCGCCCCGCGGCGCTAGCCCCCGCCCCCGTCGACATCGTGGAGATCCGGCTCTCCGGTTCCCCCGAGCGCGTCTCGGAGTGGATCGGTATCGACCTGGGTCCCGTCTTCGACGGCATCGCCCTCACGTTCGACGCCCCCAACGGCAACCCGGGCATCGAGTCGGTCACGTTCCGTTGCCCCAACGGCCTCGTCACCATCTGAGCGCCCCCGCCCCCGAGACTGTCGGGGGTTCCCTTTAGTCTTTCGGCATGGCTCGAACGACGACGACGCACCGCTGCAGCGAATGCGGCTGGACGACCAACCGCTGGGTCGGTCGCTGCGGGCAGTGTCAAGCGTGGGGCAGCCTCGCCGAGGTGTCCGCCGCCCCCACCCGCACGACGAGTTTGGCCAAACCGACGCAGGCGGCCCAGCGCATCACTCAGGTCGAGGCGCGCCATGCGCGCGGCATCTCCACAGGGATCGGCGAGCTGGATCGTGTGCTCGGCGACGGTCTCGTTCCCGGCGCCGTGGTGCTGCTGGGCGGCGAACCGGGCGTCGGCAAGTCGACGCTGCTGCTGGAGGCCGCCGCCCGCTGGGCCTCGCAGGGGCGCCGCACGCTGTATGTGACCGCCGAGGAGTCGACCGCCCAGGTCCGGTTGCGGGCCGACCGTACCGGCGCCCTCCACGACGAGCTGTATCTCGCGGCGGAATCCGACCTGGGCGTCATCCTCGGCCATGTCGAGGAACTCTCCCCCAGTCTGCTGGTGCTCGACTCGGTCCAGACGGTGCAGGCCCAGGGCACCGACGGGGTGGCCGGCGGCGTGACGCAGGTGCGCGAGGTGACCAACGCCCTCGTGCGCACCGCGAAGCGACGCGGCATGGCCGTCATGATCATCGGTCACGTCACCAAAGACGGCGCCCTGGCCGGCCCCCGGACACTGGAGCACTTGGTTGACGTCGTGCTCGCCTTCGAAGGCGAGCGCCACGGCGCCTTCCGCATGGTGCGGGCGTCCAAGAACCGCTACGGCCCCGCCGACGAGGTGGGCTGCTTCGAGATGACGGAGCCCGGCATCCGCGAAGTGCCCGACCCCTCCGGCTTGTTCACCTCCGGGCGCGGCCCGACGCCGGGCACCTGTGTCACGGTGAGCCTCGAGGGGCGCCGCCCGCTGGTGGCCGAGGTGCAGGCCTTGGTGGTGCCCACCAGCCTGACCCAGCCGCGGCGGGTCACGCACGGGCTCGACGTGAGTCGGGTGACGATGACGCTTGCCGTCCTGCAACGCCGAGCGCGGCACAAGCTTCACACCCGCGACGTGTACGCCTCCACGGTCGGCGGGGTGCGTCTGTCCGATCCGTCGGCCGACCTGGCGCTCGCCATCGCCGTGGCCTCCGCCATGCGTGACGAAGAGCCCCGCGGCCGCACCGTCGCGATCGGGGAGGTCGGGCTCTCGGGCGAGGTGCGGCGCGTCCCCGCCCTCAGCCGGCGTCTCGCGGAGGCGGCGCGTCTCGGCTTTGAGCGAGCGATCGTCCCGGCGGGCGCCGCCGAGGTGACCGCTCCCGCCGGGTTGGTCGTGGTGGCGGTGGAGACGCTGGAGGAGGCCCTCGCCGCCGCCTTCGCCCCGACGCGCAGCAACGTCGTGCCGATCGAGCGTCGCGAGCTCGCCTAGACTCGGAACAGATCGCCCCGACCGGCGGGCGCATCCAGGATCTGGGAGGCGATTCGTGAGCATCGGCAGGCTGCCCGAGGAGATCGTCCGCCTCGCCTCCGGCACTCCGCTGCGCGACGGCCTGGATCGCATCGTCAGCGGCCACACCGGCGCGCTCATCGTGTTGGGCAGCAATGAGGCCCTGCGGGCCATCTCCACGGGCGGCTTCACGATCGATGTCGCGTTCACCGCCCCGCAGCTACGAGAGCTCGCCAAGATGGACGGCGCGATCGTGCTCAGCGGCGACGCCGACCGCATCCTGGCCGCCGGCGTCCACCTGTCACCCGAGGCCTCGCTGCCGACCGGGGAGACCGGCACCCGGCATCGCACCGCCGAACGTGTCGCCCGTCAGGTCGAACTGCCGGTCGTGACCGTCTCGGCCTCCATGTCCACCATCTCCCTGTTCACCGGTGGCTCCCGTATCGTCGTCCCCCGACCCGACGAACTCGTCGCCCGCGCCAACCAGGCGCTGGCGGCGATCGGCGTCCACCGGGAGCGCCTCACCGCGTCGCTGTCCCGGCTCACCGGTCTGGAACTGCACGATGCGGTCACCCTGCGCGACGTCGCCCACGTCGGGCAGCGGTTCGAGATGACCAACCGGCTGGCCGAAGAGGCAGCCACCTACGTGGCCGCCCTGGGCGTGGACGGCCGTCTGCCTGCCCTGCAGTTGCGCGACCTCGTCGACGACCTGACCCCGCTGTCCTCGCTGGTCCAACGCGACTATGTCACCGACGACGCCGAGACGATGCCGTTCGCCGGCCTGACCCAACTCGAGGACCAGGACCTATTCGACATCGTCCTCGTGGGACGCGTCCTGGGCTTCCCGCCCGGGCTGCACCTCGACTCCCCCGTACGCCCCCGCGGGTTGCGTCAGCTCGCGGCCGTGCCCCGGCTGCCCGCAGGCGTCAGCGCCCGTCTGGTGGCCACGTTCGACGGGCTCCCCGCCCTCGCCGCCGCCTCGAATGCGGAACTGATGACCGTCGAGGGAGTCACGGAATCCATCGCGCACTCGGTCCGGGACTCGCTGGCGCACCTGGCCGGGGCGCCGCCGACCCCGTGACCCCAGCTCGCAGCGCCACCGTCGCCGAGGTACTCGCCTGGTACGCCGCGCACGCCAGACCGTTGCCGTGGCGCGACCAGGATGCGTCCGGGTGGGGCGTCATGGTGAGCGAGTTCATGCTGCAGCAGACCCCTGTGGCGCGGGTCCTGCCGGTCTGGCAGACCTGGCTGGCCCGCTGGCCCTCCCCGTCCGCCCTCGCCGCCGAGGAGCCGGGAGAGGCCGTCCGCGCCTGGGGACGCCTGGGATACCCACGACGGGCACAGCGGCTGCACGCAGCCGCCTGCGCCATCGTCGCCCACCACGGCGGCGAGGTGCCCACCGATCACGACGCCCTGCTCGCGCTGCCCGGCGTCGGGGAGTACACCGCCGCCGCCATCGCCTCTTTCGCGTTCGGCGCCCGCCACCTGGTGCTGGACACCAACGTCCGACGCGTCCTAGCGCGCGTGGAAGCCGGTCAGGAGTTCCCCGCTGATCACCTCACCCGCGCCGAACGGGGGCGCGCCTGGGAGTGGGTCCCCGAGCAGCCCGGGCGGGCTGCGGCGTGGGCGGCGGCCTCGATGGAACTGGGTGCCCTCGTGTGCACCGCCAGCAGCCCCGCCTGCCCGCGCTGTCCCGTGCGGGCATCTTGCGCGTGGGAGGCCGCCGGCCGCCCACCGCACGACGGCCCTCCTCGGCGCGGGCAAACCTACGCGGGCACCGACCGGCAGTGCCGCGGCGTCCTGCTCGGCACCGTTCGTGACGCCCCAGGGCCAGTCCCCGAGGCGCAGGTCCTGGCCGCCTGGACGAAGGATCCCGACCAGGCCCACCGGGCCCTGACCGGGCTGCTCGCCGAGGGGCTCCTGCGTCGCGGCTCTGGTTCGACCCTCACGCTGTAATCCCGAGGGCAGCACCTCGCTGCGGCCGCGCGCCGCAGCGCACGACATGGCCCCTCACCCCACCAGGAACGGAGCGAGCGGCCCTGCTCCGCGCGGGAGGTCGCACTCGCCGTGGGTGTGTCCCGCGTCACCGCCCGGCGATACCTGGAGCGACTGACCGCCCCCTGTGCCGCCCCCCGGACATGCGACGACCCCCGGCACCGCGCGGGTGCCGGGGGTCGTCGCCGTCAGATCAGGCTGAGGCCTGCTCGTCGGGGCCGCTGAGCTCCACCGGAGCATGATCCGGCAGGGCCGCCTGCGGCTGCCCGGTGAACGTGAAAGGCAGCTCGGAGCCCTCGGGGGCAACGTCCACCACCACGATCTCGCCGGGATGCAGGTCCCCGAACAGAATCCGCTCCGCGAGCGAGTCCTCGATGTCGCGCTGGATCGCGCGGCGCAACGGCCGAGCTCCCAGGACGGGATCGAAGCCGCGCTTGGCGACCAGCGCCTTGGCGGCGTCCGTCAAGACGATGCCCATGTCGCGGTCCCGCAGTCGAGACTCGACCTGAGCCACCATCAGGTCGACGATGTGCTCGATGTCGTTCGTCGTGAGCTGGTGGAACACGATGATCTCGTCGACACGGTTGAGGAACTCGGGGCGGAAGTGCTGCTTGAGCTCATCCGACACCTTGGCCTTCATCGCCTCGTACCCGCCGACCGGGTCGTCGCTGCGGCTGAAGCCCAGGTTCACCGAGCGGGAGATGTCGCGCGTCCCCAGGTTCGTCGTCATGACGATGACCGTGTTCTTGAAGTCCACGACCCGACCTTGCGCGTCGGTGAGCCGACCCTCGTCGAGGATCTGCAACAGCGAGTTGAAGATGTCGGGGTGAGCCTTCTCGATCTCATCGAACAAGACCACCGAGAACGGCTTGCGGCGCACCTTCTCGGTGAGCTGGCCGCCCTCTTCGTAGCCGACGTATCCGGGAGGCGAACCGAACATCCGCGAGGCAGTGTGCTTCTCGGAGTATTCGCTCATGTCGAGCGTGATCAAGGCGTCCTCGTCCCCGAACAGGAACTCGGTCAGCGCCTTGGTCAGTTCGGTCTTTCCCACACCCGAGGGGCCGGCGAAGATGAACGATCCCGAGGGCCGCTTGGGATCCTTCAATCCGGCGCGGGTGCGTCGAATCGAGCGGGCCAACGCCTTCACCGCGTCGTTTTGACCGATGTAGCGCTTGCCGATCTCGGCCTCCATGTTCAACAGGCGGCCGGACTCCTCCTCGGTCAGCTTGAAGACGGGAATCCCCGTGGCGCTGGAGAGAACCTCAGCGATCTCCTCTTCTCCCACCTCGGCGGGAGTCCCCTGATCCCCCGTCTTCCACTTCTCTTCCTTCTCGGAGCGCTCGGAGAGCAGCTTCTTCTCGTCGTCACGCAGCCGGGCGGCACGCTCGAAGTCCTGGCCGTCGATCGCGGCCTCCTTCTCGCCCCGCACGACGGCGATCCGCTCGTCGATCTCACGCAGATCCGGCGGCGCGGTCATCCGCTTGATGCGCAGCCGCGCGCCCGCCTCGTCGATCAGGTCGATCGCCTTGTCGGGCAGGAAGCGGTCCTGGATGTAGCGGTCGGCCAGCTGAGCCGCCGCCGTCAGGGCGCTGTCGGTGATGATGATGCGGTGGTGCGCCTCGTAGCGATCGCGCAGCCCCTTCAGAATCTCGATCGTCAGCGAGATGGACGGCTCCGCGACCTGAATCGGCTGGAACCGGCGCTCCAGCGCGGCGTCCTTCTCGATGTGCTTGCGGTACTCGTCCAGCGTCGTCGCGCCGATGGTCTGCAGCTCGCCGCGGGCCAGCATGGGCTTGAGGATCGACGCCGCGTCGATGGCGCCTTCGGCGGCGCCCGCACCCACCAGGGTGTGGATCTCGTCGATGAACAGCACCACGTCTCCGCGGGTCTTGATCTCCTTGAGCACCTTCTTCAGCCGCTCCTCGAAGTCGCCGCGGTAGCGGGAACCCGCCACGAGCGCGCCGAGGTCGAGCGTGTAGATCTGCTTGTCGCGCAGGGTCTCCGGCACGTCACCGCGAACGATCTGCTGGGCCAGGCCCTCGACGCAGGCGGACTTGCCGACGCCGGGCTCGCCGATGAGAACGGGGTTGTTCTTCGTGCGACGGCTCAGCACCGTCATCACGCGCTCGATCTCCTTCTCGCGGCCGATGACCGGATCCAGCTTGTTCTCGCGCGCCGCCTGGGTCAGGTTGCGGCCGAACTGATCCAGGATGGTCTGGTTGCCCTGCTGTCCGGACGGCTCGGGGGCCCCGGTCGTGGCGGGCTTCTCCCCACCCTGGTAGCCCGAAAGCAGTTGCAGCACCTGGTTGCGGACCCGATTGAGGTCGGCGCCGAGCTTGATCAGCACCTGGGCGGCAACGCCCTCGCCCTCACGGATGAGGCCCAGCAGGATGTGCTCGGTGCCGATGTAGGGGTGATTGAGCTGCAGCGCCTCGCGCATGGACAGCTCCAGCACCTTCTTGGCCCGGGGCGTGAACGGGATGTGCCCCGTCGGCGCCTGCTCACCCGGACCGATGATGTCTTCGACTTGGGCGCGCACGGACTCCAAGGAGATCCCCAGGGACTCCAGTGCCTTGGCAGCAACGCCTTCGCCTTCGTGGATGAGACCCAGCAGGAGATGCTCGGTCCCGATGTAGTTGTGGTTGAGCATGCGCGCCTCGTCCTGGGCCAGGACGATCACGCGCCGCGCGCGGTCGGTGAACCGATCGAACATGAGCTCTCCTTCACTCCGGCGATGCCGGACCGCCCGCATAGGGCACGGGCTTCTTCGTCAGTCTAGTCAACGCCGCTGCGTCGGCCGTTGTTCCGGAGAGCTCGCATGTTCGCCTGGGGCGCAATTCGGGCCCAGGGCGAACTGCCCCGGGCCCGAAACGCGTGTGGTTTTGCTCAGTGAGCGGCCTGATAGGCGGCCTTGACCTGATCGCTCACGCGGCCCCGCTCGGAGACCTCCATCCCCCGCTCACGCGCCCACTGGCGAATCTCGTTCGCCGAAGGGCCGGACGCCGTGGGGCCCTTGGCCTTACGGGTGGACTGGCGACCCGCGACACGGCGCCCGGCCGCGATGTAGGGGGCCAAGGACTCGCGGAGCTTTTCTGCGTTGTCGGACGTGAGATCGACGTCATAGGTGACGCCATCGATCGCGAATGTGAGGGTCTCGTCGGCAGGGGTGCCGTCGAGGTCGTCGGTGAGTTCAATGCGGACGCGCTGCGCCATGGGTTTCCTTCCAGCGTGGCAATGGTGGTGCGGTGTCCCACCATTTACTGCCGCCGAATCTATACCCAGACTTCGCATGCGGCAATACCGGAATTGTCTCTCGGAACCTACCCGATGCGTTTACCGGTGAGCACGGGCGCGAAAAAGGACTTCACATAACCCCGCTATGGCGAATGCCGGCGCTCCCCCTTCTCACCGGGAAGTGCGCTGGCCGACTGTGAGCCAAGGAGGCCAAAACAAACGGTGAGTGGCACTATCCACAAGAATGTCGAGGGTCTGACCAAAGAGAAAAGCAACATGACCGCGACCGCCCTGTGGTAAGGCGTTCACACAAAAAGGGGGCCCCGCACAGCGATGCTGTGCGCGGCCCCGAAGCCCCGTGACCGGCGTGCGGCCCTCGGGCGGGATCAGTTGGCGTGAGCCTGCTTCACCTCATCCAGCAATGGATTGGCGAGCCGGACCAAGTCGAGGTTGACGACCGTGGGGGCCTCAAGATCGCTCCAGCGCTGGCTCTCCTCGGTGGAAAGCCGCACCGGGAGCGCGACCACATCGGCTTCCTCGGACGCAGCGGCGACCTTGTCGAGTTGCGTACGCAGCTCGCCGTTCTCGGTACGCAGTTCGCCATTCTCGATGGTGAGCGCTTCGTTGTCGCCGCGAAGCCGCGAAGCCTGAGCTTCGGACTCCCCCAGCGAGGTCATGGCCTGATTCAGGGAATCCTGAACGGCTCGGGTGCGGGCGTCGACGGTGGCGAGCACTTCGCGCTGACGAGCATGGAAGACGCGGGTACGGTCGCGCTCGGCGGCGCGCGCAGACTCACCCTCTTGGGCGGCACGGTCCTTCCACTCACGGCACTCGATCGTCGCAGCCCAGGTTGCCAGGAAGCCGCCCACAAGGGCGACGGCCACGGCGGCGATGGCAAGAGGGGGAACCCACGAACTGGCCACCAGCAGGGCCACCGCAACGATCGTGCCCACCGTCAGGGAAGCGCCGAGCAAGGCCCGGCGACGGGAACGGGATCTAATCGTGGTGGTTGTCACGCGTTAAGAGTATCCGCGGACGCCAACAAGGGGCCGTCAACGCGCGGGCGTGTTCGCGTCTGAGTCCCCCGAAGGCGGCGGAATCCTGCAGGCATTCTCCAACCGGCGGCCCGCCACGGCGCACAGCACCCCGGCGATCGCCGCGATTCCGCCGTGCACCAGCCGTTCGATTGCTAAGGGCGCGGGAAGCGCGGGAACCGCCAGCAGCACGAGCGCCACGTAGCCGCCCGCCAGGAATGCGCCCGCGAGCAGCGATGTCTTACCCAGCAGCAGCCGGATGACGGCCTGTCGGGGATCCAGCGCAGCCGGGTCCTCGCTCAGGGTCCTGCGCGTGCGGACGGCGAGGTAGAGGGCCGCGACGGCGATGAGCAGCATGGACGCCCAGGCGGCGAAACCGGGGATCGGCAACGCATGCCCCAGCCCCTGCCACCACGCCAGGATCGACCCGATGCCCAGCGCGCCGGCCGCCGCGGCCACCACCACCGCCGTGACCCGCGTCGGCTCGATGGTCGGCTCGCTCACGACCAGCCCGCCAGCCCGCCCAGGCGGCGCACACCCTGATCGGGCAGCGCCGCCAACACGTCCGCGACCCGCCCGTGGCCCGGCAGGACGCCGTCGGCGTCCACGTCGATCCATGGGATCAGGACGAAGGCACGCTCCTGAGCGCGGGGATGGGGCAGCGTCAGGACGGGATCCTCGCTCAGGACCCCGTCCACCGTGATCAGGTCGATGTCCAGGGTGCGAGGACCCCAGCGCTCCACGCGCACCCGGCCCGCGGCGTCCTCGATGGCCTGCGTCCGGCGGAGCACCGCGATCGGCGTCAGAGTGGTCTCCACCAGCGCCGCGACGTTGACGAAGGAGGGCTGGTCGGTGCGACCGACCGGGTCAGTCGCGTAGGCGTCCGAGACGGCCACGACCTCGAGATCCGGGTCGGCTGCCAGCGCCCTGAGCGCCGCATTGATCTGGCCCACCGGATCACCGAGGTTGGCCCCCAGCGACAGCACCAGCCGGGTCATCGGCGCCTCCCGCTCAGCGTCACCGCCACGTCGGTGAACGGGACATCGATCGGGGCGGACGGCTTGTGCACCGTCACCGTCGCCGAGGAGACGAGCGGCGCGGCGAGGCAGGTGTCCAGAAGGCGGGCGGCCAGCGTCTCGATCAGGTCGACCGGCTCCCGCTCGATGTCGGCGACCAGCGCTTCAGCGAGGCCGCCGTAGTCGACCGTGGTGTCGAGATCGTCGCTGACCCGCGTCCGCGTCACGTCCAGCCGGGCGTCCACGACGAACTCCTGGCCCCGGCGTCGTTCCTCGGCCAGCACCCCGTGAAAGCCGCGGGCCCGGACGCCGGACAGGGCGATGGTGACCGTCGGCTCGGCCGCCCGTGGCTGCGCGGCGAGCCGGACCGCGGTGCGCGCCGCGTCCGCGTGTGGCCTGACGTCGTGGACGCGGACCCCCCACACGCCACGTGCGGCGAACAAGGCGGTGAGCGCGACGGAGGCGGCATCCCGGTCGCCGGGCGGGACCGGCTGCTCGGCGCTGCCCAGGAGGCGCCCGAGGAAGGCCTTGCGGCTCACCGCAAGGAGCAACGGGAACCCGAGCCGGTCCAAGGCGCTCCAGGCACCCAGCAAGGCCCAGTTGTGCTGGGCGGTCTTCGCGAAGCCGATGCCCGGGTCGAGGACGAGCCGGTCGGAGGCGATGCCCGCGGCCAGCGCCGCGTCGCGCCGCTCGGCCAGCTCGGCGCACACCTCGGCGACGACATCGTCGTACCTGGCCAGCGAGGCCATCGTCTCGGAGTCGCCCCGCGTGTGCATCGCCATGTAGCCGGCCCCGGACGCGGCGACGGCGGGCAGCATCTCGGGGTCCGCGCCGCCGGTGATGTCGTTGATCCAGGACGCCCCCGCCGCCAGGCAGGCGGCGGCCACGCTGGCCCGCGACGTGTCCACCGACACGGGCACCCCGGCCTCGACCAGCCCGGTCACGACCGGGAGGACGCGGGCGAGTTCCTCGCGCGGACCCACCCGGACGGCGCCAGGACGCGTGGACTCCCCGCCGACGTCGATCAGGTCCGCGCCTTGGGCGATCAGATCGAGGCCGTGCGCGAGGGCCGCGGCAGGGTCGTTCCAGCGGCCTCCGTCGGAGAACGAGTCGGGCGTGACGTTGAGGATTCCCTGAATGAGCGGCCGCCCGGGATGGTCCTGCTCGGGCCGGGCTCCCGGGACGCGGGCGAGGTGGGCGGTCACGGCCCTCACCCCAGGATGAGGCTCATGGCCTCGGCTCGGGTCGCCGCGTTGCGCATGATGCCGCGCACCGCGGACGTGACCGTCCTGCTGCCCGGCTTGCGCACGCCTCGCATCGTCATACACAGGTGTTCGGCCTCCACGACCACCATGACGCCTTGCGGGTGCAGATGCTCGACGAGCGCGTCGGCGATCTGCGTGGTGAGCCGCTCCTGGACCTGGGGCCGCTTCGCGAACACGTCGACGAGCCGGGCGAGCTTGCTCAGCCCGGTGATCTTGCCCTCTTTGCTGGGGATGTAGGCGACGTGCGCGACCCCCGAGAAGGGCAGCAGGTGATGCTCGCAGGTGGACCACACCTCGATGTCCTTGACCAGCACGAGTTCCTCGTGCTCGATATCGAAGGTGGTCCCGAGGTAGTCGCCCGGGTCCTGGTCCAGCCCGCCGAACATCTCCACCGCGGCGCGAGCGACCCGGTCGGGGGTGTCGCGCAGCCCGTCGCGGTCCGGATCCTCGCCGATGGCGAGGAGCACCTCACGGACGGCGGCGCGCAGACGGTCGTGATCGACGGCCATCTCAGTGCTTCTCGTCGGAGGGATTCCCCTCGGGAGCATCGGGGGATCCAGGCGCGCCCGGTCCGGACGAGGACGGCCCGGGAGCACCGGGTGCCCCGGAACCTCCCCCGGGCTGGCCGGGGGTCGGCTGCTGGCCGGGATAGGGCTGCTGCGCCGGGTAGCCAGGACGACCCGGGTAGGGCTGCTGTCCGGGGTAGGGCTGCTGTCCCTGAGGGTAGTTCGGCGGGTAGCCGGCGCCGGGGTACTGCCCCGGGTAGGGGGGCTGCGGCCACTGGCCCCAGCCCGGCTGCTGACCGGGAACCTGCCCCGGGTAGGGCTGTCCAGGCTGCGGGCCGGGCTGCCCCGGCCGCCACGGAACGGGAGCCACCTGGGCGGGCGCGGGGACCGGCTCGGGGACCTTGCGCTCGGGCGGGTCGATGGGCGGGATGTCGCTGGGGCGCCGGTTGTCCGACCCGGTCCAGGCGGGACGCCGCGGACGCCGCTTGAGGGGCTCGAAGACGCCGGCGACCTGCTCCTTGTCGAGGGTCTCGTGCTCGAACAGCTGACGCACGAGCTCGTCGAGCACTTCGCGGTTCTCCACCAGGACGTCGAACGCCTCCTGGTGCGCGGTGGCGATGAGCTGCTCGACCTCGCGGTCGATGGTCCCGGCGACGTCTTCGGAGTAGTCGCGTCCGCCGCCACCCATGTCGCGGCCGAGGAACGGCTCACTGTCGGCCGAGCCGTACTTGACGGCGCCGATCGCCTCGCTCATGCCGTAGTCGGTGACCATGGCCCGGGCGACCTTGGAGGCCTTCTCGATGTCGTTGGCCGCCCCGGTGGTCGGGTCGTGGAAGACGAGTTCCTCGGCGGCCCGGCCGCCCAGCATGTAGGCGAGCTGATCGAGGAGTTCGCCGCGGGTCTGGCTGTACTTGTCGGCGTCCGGCATGACCATCGTGTAGCCCAGGGCACGGCCACGCGGAAGGATCGTGACCTTCTGCACGGGGTCGTTGCCCGGCATCGCTGCGGCCACCAGGGCGTGCCCGCCCTCGTGGTAGGCGGTGATGAGGAGTTCGCGCTCGTTCATCACCCGCGTGCGCTTCTGCGGCCCGGCGATGACCCGGTCGATGGCCTCGTCGAGGTTCGCCTTGGTGATCCACTGCTGGTTCTGGCGGGCGGTCAGCAGCGCCGCCTCATTCAGCACGTTGGCAAGGTCGGCGCCGGTGAACCCGGGGGTGCGCTTGGCCACCGTCTCCAGGTCGACGTCGGGCCCCATCGGCTTGTTGGCGGCGTGCACCCGCAGGATCTGCAGGCGGCCCTTCATGTCGGGGGCCTCGACGGGGATCTGCCGGTCGAAGCGCCCCGGGCGCAGCAGCGCCGGGTCCAGCACGTCGGGCCGGTTGGTCGCGGCGATCAGCACGACGCCGCCGCGGACGTCGAAGCCGTCCATCTCGACCAAGAGCTGCTTCAGCGTCTGCTCGCGTTCGTCATGCCCGCCGCCCATGCCCGCGCCGCGATGGCGGCCCACGGCGTCGATCTCGTCGATGAAGATGATGGCCGGGGCGGCTTCCTTGGCCTGCTCGAACAGGTCGCGGACGCGGCTCGCACCCACGCCGACGAACATCTCGACGAAGTCGGAACCCGAGATCGAGAAGAACGGGACGCCCGCCTCGCCCGCGACCGCGCGCGCCAGCAGCGTCTTGCCGGTGCCGGGCGGGCCGTAGAGCAGGACGCCCTTGGGGATCTTCGCCCCGACGGCCTGGAACTTCGCGGGCTCGGAGAGGAACTCGCGGATCTCCTGAAGTTCCTCGATGGCTTCCTCGGCGCCTGCCACGTCGTTGAACGTGGTCTGCGGGGTGTCCTTGCTGGCGACCTTGGCCTTGCTCTTGCCGAAGCCGAGGACGCGGTTACCACCCTGGGCGCTGTTGAGCATGAAGAAGAAGAGCGCGCCGATGATGAGGAACGGCAGGACTCCCATGAGGAACATCGACATCAGGCCGGTGTCGGGGTTCTCGCCCTTCCAGGACTCCAGCGTCCCGGCGGCGACCCGCTCGTTGAGGCGTTCGACGATGGTGGAGCTCTGCTGCCCCACCCAGGTCGCCCGGATCCGGGTACCCGCCTGGTCGGCCATCTCGACGCGGATCTCCTGATCCCCGTCGACCAGCACCACTTCCTTGATGCGATCGGTGCCCTGCAGTACCGAGATCACCTGCGAGGTGGGCACCTGCTGGTACCTGCTGGATGCCGAGAAGAGGTTCATCCCGAGCATGATGATGAGGAAAGCCGCGAAGACCCAGAGGATGGGACTACGCAGGAATCGAGGAGCCTTCATGCCACTCCCGTTTCATAGGCGTCGTGTAGCGCGTTAACCGTACTGCACCGCACCAAGGACGCCTCGCCACACCCTCTGCGGCGACGAGTCGACCAACAAGTACTTGCCGATATGGAAAGTACTTGTTAGCGTGAGGTCATGCCGCATCGGCTCCCCCGCCACCGCGACCTCGACGAAGGGAACCCCATGAACGACCGCACCCTCCAGCGCCTCCGGACCTCCCGCCGCTACGCCTGGATCGGCCCCGGCGTGGCGATCGCCGCGATGATCGCCCTCGTCGTCCTCGGACTGATGTCCCAGCAGCCCGGCCTCGTCGTCGTCGCCACCTCGGTGGCGGCCTCCGCGGCCGGCACGGGCGTCGCAGTCCAGGCCTCCCTGTCGCGCCGGATCGCGACCCTCGAGGTTGCACGATGACCGGCCCGCTCGACCCGGACCAGGCCCGCGCCCTCCTGCGGCAGGCCGACGGCGCCGCGGCAACCGCCCGCGCCGGGGCCAGTTGGCCGCACATCGCCGGGCTGATGGGCCTGGGAGCCGCGTCCTCGCTGGCTCTAGTGGCCCTCGCCTACGTCCCTCCGACCCTGCTGTGGCTGCCGCTCACCCTGCTGTTCGCCTGGGTTGGCGCACTGTTCGTGTTCGCGGGGCGCTTCGGGCGAGCCGTCAAGCGAGGCTTCGGACGCCGGTGGACGCTCACCCTCATCATCTGGGGTGCCCTGTGGATCGTCGCGGTCTTCGGCACCTCGTGGTGGTTCGCCGATCAGACGTGGTTCCTGATCGCGTCCGCTCTCGCCCTGACGGTGACGGCCTGGGTGGGAGCGTGGGCGGAGGCGTCCCGGTGACCGGCGAGCACCCTCGTCACCAGTTGGTCGATGCCTTGACGCACCCGGTGAGGTTCTCTCTGGTGGCGGCCCTGAACGCGACCGAGTCAATGGACTTCGCCACCGTGCGCGACCAACTCCAAGTCAGCGACTCTGTGCTGTCGCGACAAGCGTCCGCTCTGGAGGACCTGGGCATCGTGACGATCAAGAAGGGCTACGTCGGAAAGCGGCCACGCACCTGGTTGTCGCTCAGCGCCACCGGTCGGGAGCAGTGGCGCGGGCACCTGGCGGCCCTGCACGCCATCGCCGCGGACGCCGGCTGAGCTGTCCCGACGCCCCCGTCAGCTGTAGACGTGCGGTGCCAGCGTCGCGACGTCGACCAGGTTGCGGTATCGACCGGCGTAGTCCAGGCCGTAGCCGACGACGAACTCGTTGGGCAGGTCGAACCCGACGTGAGCGACCTCGACCGGGCTGCTCAGGGCGTCCGGCTTACGGAACATCGTCATGATCTTGAGGCTGGCCGGCTTGCGGGAGTTCAGATTCTGGATCAGGTACGCGAGCGTCAGCCCGGTGTCGATGATGTCCTCGACCACCAGCACGTGACGACCCTCGATGTCGGTGTTGAGGTCCTTGAGGATCCGCACCACCCCGGAACTCTGCGTCCCCGAGCCGTAGGACGAGATGGCCATCCAGTCCATCTCCACATGGCTGGTCAGATGCCGGGAGAGATCCGCCATGACCATGACGGCGCCGTTCAGGACGCCGACGAGCAGCAAGTCCTTGTCTCGGTACTCCTCGTCGATCTCGGCTGCAAGCTCCGCGAGCCGCGCCTGGATCTGGTCGTTGGTGTACAGGACCCGGGTGAGTTCAGGGTCGATCTGCGTAGCATCCACGTCACGACAGCCTATCGCGGCACGTAGGCCAGGTGGCCGTCCTCCCGCACCACGGTTCCGCCGGGCACGTCGACCCCGCGCTGGCCGTGCCACCGAAGGACGAGCGCCTCTACCGCCGCCACGTGCGCGGTGGTCGCCTCGGGGGCCCCGCGGCCGAGCAGCCAGGCGGCCAACGCCGCCCGGCGGACCCCCGCGGGCGCTGCGGCGAGGGCCTCGGCATCCGGCTCAGGTTCTCCGGCAAGCGGTGCTGCCGCGGCGTCCAAGGCGTCGGCGGCGTCCCGGCACAGGTCGGCCGTCCGCGCCAGCGCCTCGGCGATGCCAGGACCGAGCTCACGCTCCAGCAGGGGCAGCACCCGACCACGGACCCGGACACGGGCGTAGTGCGGGTCCTCGTTCATCGGGTCCTGCCAGGGGCTCAGCCCCAGTTCGGCGCACGCCTGCGAGGTCAGCCGCCGGGGAAGGCCCAGCAACGGCCGGACCAGGCGCCCACGCCGTGCGGGCATCCCTGCCAGCGAACGGGGACCCGAGCCGCGCGCCAGCCCCAGCAGCACCGTCTCGGCCTGATCGTCGCGCGTGTGCCCGAGCAGGATCGCCGCGCCGGTGCCCGCCTGCGCGTCCAGCGCCGCATAGCGGGCCTCCCGCGCGGCGGCCTCCAGGTTGCGCCCGGCGGCCACGCTCACCCGCACCGCGACCGCGTCCAGCCCGAACGACGCCAGCCGCGCGACGACGTCGGCGGCCACCACGTCGGAGCCCGGCTGCAGACCGTGATCGACGACCACCGCCGCGACCGGGGTCCCGCGGCGGGCCGCCACATGGGAGGCCGCCCAGGCCAAGGCGAGGGAGTCCGCCCCGCCGGAGCAGGCCACGGTCCACGGCTGCGGCGGCAGCGCATCCACAGCCTGCACGACGGCGAGGGTCGCTGGGCCCAGCGCCTTACGGGCCATCAGGCGTGCACGCGGGCGACCCAGCGGTGCGGATCCGCGATGTCGTCGGCGGACGGCAGGAACTCGGGGGCGTCATAGACCCGGTTGAGCCCGGCGACGCCCACCTCCTTGATCACCGCCCGGCAGAACACGGCGCCGTCGCGGTACTGGGCCAGCTTGAGGTCCATCGCCATCAGCTTGTTAAGCGCCTGCGTCCAGCCGCCACGCCCACGACGCTGATCGAACTTGCGTCGGATGGACGCCACGCTGGGCACGACCTCGGGACCGACCCGGTCCATCATGTCGTCGGCGTACCCCTCCAGCAGGCTCATCACCGCGGTCACCTCCTCCAGCACCACCTGCTGCTCCGGGGTGGTGACAGCCTCGATCAGCGAATGGGGACGACCCGAGCGGGGGGCGTCGTCGTCGCTCGCGCTCAGCAGGCGTCCGACACGTTCGATCAGGTGACCCCGCAACCAGGGGGCGCGCGCGAACTGCAGCCGGTGGGTCTGCTCGTGCAGGCATACCCACAGCCTGAAATCGGCGGGCGTGACGCCCAGCTCCCGTTCGACCTTGAGGACGTTGGGGGCGACCACCACCAGAGTGGGAGTGCGCAGGAACGGCAGGTATTGGCCCAGGATGCGCGAGGACAGGAGCGTCAGCAGACCGCCCAGTTGTGCCCCGTTGAACCGGCCCTCGATCTTGTCGCGCATGCGCTCCGGCACCGGCCACGACACCTCCGCCCCCTCGGCGAGCATCGTCAGGGCCATGTCGGCATTGGCGGAGATCCACGTGGCCCGGTCGACGACCAGCATCGGGCCAGACGCCACCGCCCCCAGACCCGTCACCTCGGCGACAGGATCCACCGACGCCGCCAGCGCCGACCGCAGGGACGCCGTCAGCGCTTCGGCCTCCTCACGAGTGAGGGCGGGGCCCGGGGCGGCGATGGCCGCGCCGAGAGCCCCCGGCACGCGGGCGTCGAGGAAGGGAAGCGCAGACATGCGTCCAGCCTAGGCGCGCCCGCGCCTCAGCATCCGCAGGACGCCAACGCCGACGATGCCCGGTCGAGCCAGGCGCGCGCCGACGTCTGCCCTGCCCCGCCCGACGTCATGAACGCGAACACCAGCGGCTGGCCGTCGGCCGTGACGACATACCCGGTGAGCGTGTTGACGCCACGGATCGTGCCCGTCTTGGCGCGGACCAGCCCACGACCGGCCAGCGAGTCGGCGGCGTCGAACCGCTCGTCGAGGGTGCCGGACACCCCGGCGACGGGCAGGCCGGTGAGGAGGTGGCGCAGGGCGGGGCGCTGGACGGCGAGCCGTACGGCGCCGACCAGTGCGTCGGGGGTGACCTGGTTGTCGGCGGAGATGCCGTTGCCGTCGTGGGCGACCATTCCGTCCGACCAGAGCCCCAACCGGGTCAGTTCGGTGATCAGCGTGGCCGCCGACACGTCCGGATTCGGCGTCTTCCCGCGGGCCAGCGCCACCTGCCACAGCAGGGTCTCGGCGGCGTCGTTGTCCGACTCGGACAGCGTGTGCTCGACCAGGACGCCGACCGGCGGCGAGGTGACCGCGGCGACCTGCTGGGCCTCGGCCGGCGTGGCTTCCGCCTCCACCTCGGTGACGGCGATCCCCTGCGCGGCGAGGCGGGAGGCGAACGCGTCGGCGGCCAGCCGAGCGGGGTCCGTGCTGCGAGCCCATGAGTTCGCATCGGGGCGGGCGTGATCGACGGTCAGCGCCGTGATCGGCGCGACGGAGGTGGCGAAGGTCTCGGGCCAGAGGGGGTTCCAGGCGGGCCCGCCGAACAGGCTGGCGTCGTACCCGAGTTCCACCGAGGTGACGCCGCGGGCACGCAGGGCCTCAGCGGTCGAGGCGGCGAGGTCTTCCAGGGAGGCGGCGTGCGGGTAGGCGTCCTGGTGGGCGGAGGCGAGCAGCGGATCGCCTCCGCCACGGAGGATCACCTGGCCGTCGGCCGTCAGGTAGGTGCGTGTCTCGAACCGGGTGTCAGCGCCCAGGACGTCGAGGGCCACGACGCCGCTGAGCACCTTCATGCTCGACGCGGGCGTCCGGGCCCCGGAGCCGACCCGGTACAGCTCGGTGCCCGTCTCGGCGTCGACGACCAGGCCCGCCAGGTCGCCGAGACCGTCGCGGGGCAGCGCCTCCAGCGTGCGGGCCAGCGCGGCGGCGTCCACCGATGCCGACGGCGCGGACAGGCCCGGCAGCACCGCGCCGGGGGCCTGCGCGGAGGCCGGGGCGTCGAGGCGCCCGCCGCCCACCAGCGGATCGGACGCCAACTGTGGGCGCACCACCACCTGAAGCAGCACGGTGGCTCCCACCAGCGCCGTCGCCACGATCCACACCAGGGCGGGCCATGCCCACCCGGCGCCGCGAGCACGTCGTGCACGGCTCACCAGCAGCCTCCTTCTTGACCTCGATCTTCGGGCTCCCGCATTCCCCCCATCATCCTGCAACCGGTAGCCTGGTATTGCACTGAAAGCCAACCACTGCGACCAAGGACGGTAATGCGAGCATCCTTCGAACGGCCCAAGGTGAAGCCTCCGCTCCACTTCGACGTGACCGTGGAAATCCCCAAGGGCACCAAGAACAAGTATGAGATGGACCATCACAACGGACGGATCCGTCTCGACCGCACGCTGTTCACCGCGACGGCCTACCCGAACGACTACGGCTTCATCGAGGGCACGCTCGGCCAGGACGGCGATCCGCTGGACGCCATGGTCCTGCTGCCGGAGGCGACCTTCCCCGGCGCGCTGATCGAGTGCCGCGCCATCGGCATGTTCCGGATGCACGACGAGATGGGCGGTGACGACAAGGTGCTGTGCGTCCCGATCGCAGACAAGCGCCAGGAGTCGACCCGCAACCTGACCGACATCCCTGATCTGTCGCTGCTGGAGATCGAGCACTTCTTCACCGTCTACAAGGACCTGGAGCCCGGCAAGTCGGTCGAGGGCGCCATCTGGACGGGGCGCGCCGAGGCCGAGGCCGAGATCCTGGCGTCCTGGGATCGCGCCCGTGGCACCTCGTTCGAGAACGAGTTCACCCCGCCCCCCGGCGGCGACGCCAAGGACACCGTCGGCGGCCTGCACGACTGATCCTGACCCGACGCCCCGGCCGCTTGCTGCGTGCCGGGGCGTCGTCGCGTCCGGAGGCCGCCGCGGCTGGCCGTCCTGACGGGGGCGACAGCTAGCCTGAGGTCGGTCGGCGCCTCCCCGCGCCCGGCTTGCCGCCCGCTGGAGGACCCATGTCACGACCTCGTCCCACCCACACCCTGGCTCACCTGAGCGACACCCACATCACCGGAGATGGTGCACCCGTCGGCGGCGTGGTGGATGCCCGCGCCCGGTTACGTCAGGCGCTGGAGGTGCTCACCTCGTGGAATGTGGGCTGCGACGCGTGGGTGTTCTCCGGGGATCTGTCCGACGACGGCTCGGAAGCGTCCTACGTCTGGCTGCGGCAGACGGTCGAGACCGCTGCGGCGTCGGTGGGCGTCCCGGTGATCTGGGCCAACGGGAATCACGACGAACGGGGGGCGTTCCGGCGGGTTCTGCTGGACGCCGAGGGCGCCGAACCGGTGCTCGCCGAGCATGTGCTGCGCGGGCTGCGCCTGCTGGTGGTCGACTCGACGGTGCCCGGGAAGGCGCACGGGCGCGTGGCCCCCGCGTCCCTGGCCTGGCTGCGGGAGCGACTCTCCCGCCCCGCCGAGTCGGGTTCGGTCGTGGTGATCCACCACCCGCCGCTACCACCCCTCCAGGACGCCGCCTGGGGCTGGGTGCTCTCCCATGCCGACGAGTTGGCCGAGGTGCTGCGCGGAACAGACGCCCGGGCGATCCTGGGCGGGCACTTCCACCAGGCCGCGTTCGGGGTGTTCGCCGGGGTGGGAACCTCCGTGGCGCCGTCGCTGGTCTACAACCAGGATCTGACCGTGGGGCGCGACCTGCGCGGCCAGGCGAGCAACCCCGGGTTCAGCCTCGTCGAGGTGTACCCCGATGTCGTCACCCACACGGTGGTGCCCGTGACCGGCGGGAGGACCGTCTACCCACCCGTCGCGGCGGCACCGCTGCCGAGACGCGCCTGAGCCGGGGTTGCGTCGCCCCCTAGCATCGCTGCATGAAAGACGCCGGCCCTGGGTTCCTCCCCGGGGCGGGCCTGCCCCCGACCGGTCCCCCCCGCCGTGACCTCGCGTCGCTCCCCAAGGCACACCTGCACCTGCACTTCACCGGCTCCCTCAGCGTCCCCACTCTGGTGGAGCTGGCTGCGGCACGCGCCATCGATCTGCCCGCGCAACTCATCGACGCTGTCGCCCTGGAAGTGCCTGCCGACAAGCGAGGCTGGTTCCGCTTCCAGCGGTTCTACGACGTGGCACGGGCGGCCGTCAAGGGTGAGGACGCGCTCCGCACGGTGGTGTCGCGGGCGGCAGCCGACGATGCGGCCGAGGGGTCGCGACGGCTGGAGATCCAGGTCGACCCCACCTCCTACGCCTCCTCGGTGGGGGGCCTGCAGCCTGCTCTCGAGATCATCCTGGACGAGGCCCGGCTGGCCTCAGCCACGACCGGCGTACAGGTCGGCGTCATCGTCGCCTCGTCCCGGATCCGGCACCCGTTCGACGCCCGGACGCTGGCCAGGCTGGTCGCCCGGTACGTCGGTCAGGGCCCCGGACAGGTGTGCGGGTTCGGACTGAGCAACAACGAGTGGGAGGGCGACACCTCCGAGTGGGATGGCGCCTTCCGGATCGCCCGCCGGGCCGGGCTGCCGGGCGTCCCGCATGCGGGTGAGTTGCGCGGCCCCGAGCACGTCGCCCAGGTGATCGAGGCGCTGCGGCCGACGCGGCTCGGGCATGGCGTGCGGACGGTCGAGGATCCGCGGCTGCTCGATCAGGTGGTGGCCGCCGGGATCGCCTTCGAGGTCTGCCCGGCCTCCAACGTGCAGTTGGGGGTGTATCACCGCGCCGCCGACGTGCCCCTGCGTCGACTGCTGGACGCGGGCGCACAGGTGGCACTGGGGGCCGACGACCCGCTGCTCTTCTTGTCTCGGCTGACCGACCAATACGCCACCGCCAGGTCCGTCCACGGCCTCAACGACGCCGCGCTGGCCGACTTGGCCCGCTCGTCGATCGCGGCGAGTTTCGCCACGGACGCCGACAAGGCCCGTTGGCTGGACGAGGTCAACGCGTGGCTCCTAGGGTCGGGCCATGGATCACCCGCCGTGGGAACCACCGCTCGACGGTGACGAGGCCCAGCACCTGTTCGGTGCTCTGGACCGGATGCGCTACACCTTCCGTTGGAAGGCCGACGGCCTGGACGCCGAGGCCCTGGCGTTCCGGCTGCCGACCTCGGAGCTGAGCCTGGGCGGCCTGCTGAAGCACCTGGCCGCCTGCGAGACCTTCAAGGCGACGTGGGATCTGGACGGCTCGCGTCCCGATGCTCCGTTCGACGAGCCGGGACACGGTCACGACTGGGCGTTCGAGAGTGCCCCGCAGAACCCACCGGAAGAGTTGTATGGGCTGTACGACGGCCTCGTGCTGCGGGCCCGGGAGCGGCTCGCGGCGGCCTATGCCGCCGACGGCCTGGGGAGCGCGACCGAGATGGGGCGCCGGTGGGGCGAGCGAGTCAGCCTGCGTCGTCTCGTGATGGATCTGGTGGAGGAGTATGGCCGCCACACCGGGCACGCCGACCTGGTAAGGGAGGCGATCGACGGACGCGTCGGGGAGGACCCGCCCCAGGACTGGCTCGGGCCGCCTGCCTGGCGGGAGCGTCCGCGCACGCTGCGATGACCGGTCAGGTGCGGCTGAGCGGGTGTGCCTTGAACGCCGAGACGCCCGCGGCGCCCGCCGCCGTGAAACGCCAGGGCCGGTCGTAAGCACGCGACACGTTGACGCGCGGGCCGGCCTGCACCTCGACCACGTCGCTTCCGGGCTGCAGCCGGACGCGTCCCGCGGCGAGAAGTGATGCGCCGTCGTCGGCTCGGGTGATCCCCAGCGCTCGTGTCAGGTTTCCTGGTCCGCGTGCCAGGTGGGCGTCCACGACGCCCGGGCGTCTGCTGCGGGCTTCCTCCAGCCCTGCCACTACGTCGCCGCCGCGTATCAGGATGCCGTGGGGTGTCCCGGCCGGGCCGCAGACGACGTTGCAGCAGGCGTGCCCGTGCATCTGATACACGTACAGGTGGCCTGCGGGCCCGAACATGGTGGCGTTACGCGCGGTGCGGCCCCGCCACGCGTGGGAGGCCGGGTCGTCGGGGCCCTCGTAGGCCTCGACCTCCACGATGCGCACCGCCACTTCGCCGACGCGCAGCACGCATCCGATCAACGCGGGGGCGACCAGGCGGGCGGGGCCCGACAGGTCCGGCACCGGGACAGGGATTCCCCCCGACGGGTTGACGTTGCTCACGTCAGGCAGACGCCGCCTCGGGGGTTCCGAAGCGGGCGGCGCTGCGGGCCTTGGCCTTGGCGCGTTCCTCCTCGCGGTCCTTGGGGGCGGCGCTTGTCGTCAGCGACGCGATCAGGCGGGCCGTGGCAGCCTCGATCTCTGCGACGGCCTCGTCAAAGGCCGCCTGGTTGGCCAGCGAGGGCCTCGTCATCCCGGCGACCTTACGGACGTACTGCAGCGCGGCGTCGTGGATCTCGTCCGGGTAGGCGGGCGGTGAGAAGTTGAACAGCGGGCGGATGTTGCGGCACATGCCGCCCACTGTGCCAGGTGACCCGGCCGAAGAGAACGGGCCTCACCAGCCGCCGCCCCCACCGCCGCCGAAGCCGCCCCCGCCGCTGAAGCCGGAACCACCCGAGCTGCCGCTGGTGGACGCGCTGGCCGCCACCGAGCTCATCATCGACGAGCTGAGGGAAGCGTTCAGCGAGTTCATCGCGGAGGCGAAGTGGAGGCCGTTGAAGGTGCCGTACCCGATGTACCAGTCGGTCGGGGTGTAGCGGCCCTGGGCCGCCAACTGCTCGAACAGCTTCGCCCAGCGCTCCGCCACCCCGAACACGACCGCGTAGGGCAGGTAGCGGGAGAACACGTCGATGCCCTCCTCGAACCGGATCTGGTCCGCCTCAGCGGTGGTCAGGTACTGCTTGAAGCCCTCGGCCTGCACCAGCACGGCCGAGCCGTCCGCGGACCGGCCGCGGCCGCCGAACAGGAACACGAGGGCCAGCAGCCCGACAAGCACGACGGCCAGGCCCGGCAGTCCCCAGCCGAGGGTGAAGGCCAAGGCCACCGTCAAGACGGCCCCGCCCAGCAGCAGCGCGACGCCGATCAGTCCCTGCCGGATGCGCATCGCGGTGAGGTTCCCGCGGAACCAGCCGCGGTCGGTGACGACCCGGTCGAGTTCGTGGCGTCCCTTGGTGAGCAGCTCGGAGTACTTGGCCTTCTTCAGGTCGTCGGTGCTGACGCTGGAGCCGCTCTGGAACAGCGTGGACATCACGAACCGTTCCGCACCGTTGAGCCCGGCGTCGGAGGCGTTCCGCCTCTCGAAGCGCCATTCGTCCTTACCGTCTTGGATGATCTGCATGTGCCCGCGTGCGGCCAGATCGAGAATCGTGGCGGTGACGTCGGTGCTGTTGGCCCGGCCGTCCTGGAGGACGCCGACCTCGCCCGGGGTGACGCCTTTCGGCGGGGTGAACGCCACTGCGACCGGGAGCGCCTCGCCGGTCAGTTTGGTGGGGGCCGAGGAGCCGGGCGGCGGCGTCAGGCCGGGGGTGAGGCCCACGTACACCTCGTTGCGGCGACGCCGCAGCCACGACCCGATGACGAAGATGAGCCCCGCGACGGTGACGACGCCGGCGGTGCCCAGCGTCGCCGGGTTCGCCGTGAACGTGTTCGCAGGGGTGTAGCGGCGGGCGTACTCGGGCTCGGCGCCCACGAAGGTGCCCGCCGGGAAGCCGGCCACGATCTGCAGGCCCTCCCCCGGTGACAGGTCGGGGGCGGCGAAGCTCACGGTGTCACCGTCGGCGGTGGCCGTGCAGGTCTCGGAGTAGGAGCGGCCATAGAAGCAGGCGACCTGCGAGGTGGCGACCGGCCCGGTGACCGACGCGGTCACGCCGGAGATCGGCACCTCCCACGCCGTCCCGATGGCGCTGAAGTTGAACTCGTCCAGCCCGCTGGTGGCGTGGTTGGTCGCGATCAGCCCGCGAATGGAGTAGTTCACGACGTAGCGCTGGACGCCCTCGACTTCGCGGTTCTCGTCACCGATCTGCAGGATCAGCACGTCGCCGTCGCTCTTGGTCTGCACGTTCGTCGGGGCACCGCTGGGGCTGCTGATGTCGCCGACCTGGATGTCGAGGAGTCGCCAACGGTTCGGGTCGGCGTCCACCTGGCGCTGCACGAGGCCGATGATCGGTCCGTGCCCGGGATCCCGGCCGAAGTCGAAGTCGAAGTCGACCCGCACCTGCGATGTCCCGGAGGCGTCCACGGTGACGGTGGTGTCGTACCGGGTGATCTTCCAGTCGTTGTCGGCCCGCGCGGGTGGCGCGCCCAGAACCAGCGCGACCATGGCGAGCAGCGCGGCCAGAGCGCTCCATCGGCGAATCATCGGATCTCCTGTCGGTGACGGACTCACCCCACACGCTACTGACAAGCGGAAGCTCGCTCCCCCGGGTGGCCCCCGACCTGACCCCCATCACGACAGCCGGACGACCCCCAAGACGCCCATCCGCGCCGGGTACGGTGAACTCGCTATGACGAAACGGCTGGGGATCATCGGGGCGGGCAAGGTCGGCACGACGCTGGGACGGCTGGCTCTGGCCGCTGGCTGGGAGGTCCGCATCGCGGCTTCGGGACGCCAACCCCTCCAGGATCTCATCGTCGAGACGATGCTGCCGGGCGCGAGGCTGTTGCCCGAGGCGGCCGTGGTCGCCGACTCCGACGTCATCGTGTTGGCGGTGCCGCTGTCGAAGGTGCGTGAGCTCGACCTCGACGCCCTCTCGGACAAGGTCGTCGTCGACGCCATGAACCATTGGTACCCGGTGGACGGGAACCTGGACGGCCTGACCGAGGGCGGATCCAGCAGCGACTGGGTCGCCGCCCTGAACCCGCGGATGCGGCTGGTGAAGTCGCTGAACCACCTCGGCTACCACGACATGGAGACCGACGCGCGCCCGGTCGGGCACGCTGAGCGGCGCGGGGTCGCCGTCGCCTCCGACGACCCGGGCGCGAACGACATCGTCGCGGGCCTGCTGAACGACCTGGGCTTCGATCCCGTCGAACTGCCCGCGGCCGTGGGCGTCCATCTGCAGGGCGACGGCCCCGTCTTCGGTCGCTGGGTCGACGCCCCGGGCCTGCGCTCGGCGATCGCGTCCGCCACCGAGCGTTGAATCACCTCCGCGACGCTCCGGTCACCGCGTCACCAGCCCCTGCTGCACTCAGTGCAGGGAGGCCGTAGAGCGACGGCCGCCCGGCCGCCTCGGGGAATCGCGCACTCGTACTTTCGGGCGATGACGCCGCCGGCCCTCCGGAGCAGAATGCGGGCATGCCGATGTCCCCACTCCTCAAGCCCAGCCCCACGGTTGCGCCACGCCTAGTCTCTGCGGTTGGCGTCGTATTGCTCGTGCTGACGGGTGTCGGGGCCGCGGCCCAGATCGCCGACAACCGCCCCCTGCGCATCGAGACCCTCGCGCTCCTCAGCACCTGGCTCTGCTACACGACGATCGTTGCGCTCATGCCGTGGCGTGCCGGGGGCACGAGCGCGGTGAGGA
>RRZU011102796.1_pt1 | contig 40407 bp, 35 predicted proteins | sample 2165561 | NCBI WGS metagenome assembly RRZU01 (sample SAMN10456909, study PRJNA506462) | wastewater metagenome | isolation source: wastewater sludge | place: USA: Moscow, Idaho | reverse complement strand
TTCTGGTCGTCGTCCAGGCTCGGTGAGGCGGACAGGGGTGATGATGATCGGGTGGAAGAATCTGTGGCCTCGGCGGATGTCGTGTTCTCCGTTACCGTCGCGAGGGTCGGCGTGGCGGACTTGCCCGCGAGCGTCAAATCGCTGGTGCAGCATTTGGGCGCCGGACTCTGACCCGGTCCCGCCCACGGCACGGTGCATTTGCTGTTCAGATTGGTGGCGACGATATTGGTCGTGGTATGGAGATCGCACTCGCTGTGGCGGCAGACCAATTCGCCATCCTTGGTGAAGGTCACGTCGCATTCCACGATACCGGCACCCATGCGTGCCCCGGCTTCGTAAGATTCCTGGGTGTGTTCCGGGAACTGCATCGCCGCGCCGCGATGGGCGATGGAAAAATCGCTGCGCTTGAATGGGCCGCTCGCGCAACTTAACAACCGATCCTTGAGCTGGCCCTCATCCATGCCCCGCACCAGATAAAACGGCCGAGGACCCAGTTGCACGCTGGAACTATTTTTTCGGCTATGCCTCTCGTAACCCTCCCGGTCATCATCGCAGCCATTGCCGTCATCGGCATTGGCCGCCACCGCGATCGCCGAGAACGCGGCGAACGCCAACGCCGCGCCGACACCACTCAACCTGACTCGCATATCGAACGTCCTCCCCGATCTTCGTTGGATTCAACGGGCATACTGCGCCCACCCGACAAGCGAACACTTAATCGCACGCGCCACGCGTAGCCGGGATGACGGTTCGATTAATTTTTCGTGATCGATCGATTTCTCGTGAAAGCGCGTCGGCCAGATCGGCGTGGCCCCCGTGGGTCGGATGGCTGACTTCGTCCAGCACGCCCAGCAACTGGGCCACTTGCGCCGACGGCAGCCGGTGGCCGATGCCGCTGGCCCGCTGCTCGCCGGCGGTCGCGGTCATGATCTCGTAAACCCGCTCCACCAGCCGCCGAAACACCGGCGCGGTGCGGTCGCGGGGGTGCTTCGGGGCAATCGGCAATTCCGCCTTCACCCGCCCCGGATCGCTGTCCAGGATCACTGCCCGATCATGTCGATCACCTTCAACGCCTGCTGGCGCCGGAGTCGTTTCCATCGCATATCTCGCGGTCACGACCCCGAAATTGAGCCACCGGAGAGCGAGCGAGCGCTATCGCGATCAGCTTGCCGAGCGCTTCTTGTCGGCGGACTTTCTGTTCTCGATATATTTCAAAACGACATAGGTCATCCAGCCGATCAGCAGCATCCCGGCCGAGAAGGCGCCATACGCGATGGGCCAGGGAATCCCCGCCGTCATCATCGAAAACTCGGACATGCCCCCGATACCGGCCAGGATGTTGAGCGGCATGAAAACCACGCCGAGAACGGTGAGCTGAGAAACGCGCCGGTTCTGGTTGACGTTGATGAAGCCGATCGTGGCGTCCATCAGAAAATTGATTTTCTCGAACAAAAAAGCGGTGTGGCTGTTGAGCGAGTCGATATCCCGCAATATCTGTCTCACCTTGTTTAGCTGCGCCGGCGCGAGAAAATCGCTGCGGCTCAAAAAAGACACGGCCCGCTGGGTATCCAGCATATTGCTGCGGATCAATCCGTTGCGGTCTTCTTCCGCCGTGATGTCCGCCAGCAGGCGCGAGGCGTCCGCATCGCTCACGCTCTCGCCCAACACGGCTTGCCCCACTCGCCGCAGCGAGGCGTAGCTGTCCTCCAGCGCATCGGCCGAATATTCCACGTCGGCATCGTAAAGATCGAGCAACAATTCCTTGCAGTCCGCGAAAGAGCCGGGGCGGTGGCGCGCCCGAAATCTTTGCAAGCGGAATACCGGCAACTCCTCGTCGCGGACGGTGAAGAGAATGCCCGAACGCAGGATAAACGCGACCGGCACGCTGCGCGATTCGACATCGCGACCCAACAGAAAATTGGAGTGCAGATGGATTTCGTCGCTTTCTTCCACGTAAAAACGGGCGCTGGCCTCCAAATCGGTCAGCTCGTTCGGATCGGGCAATTCCAGGCCGTAATAGCGGCCGATACCGCCGCGTTCGGATTTGGAAGCGCGCAGCAAATCGATCCAGATCGGCCGGATCGATTCCAGATCCTTGCGGCAGGTGATCTCCACGATGCGCACCCGGTCATCGCTCAACTCGTAGGCGTTGATCTGTCCCTCTTTGACTTGCGGCTCCCGGAGCCCGACCAATTGCGCTCGCCGCGCATCGGAAATTTCCCACAGGATATCCTCTTCCCGCTCCGGATCGACCTGCGCCCAAAGCAACCGGGCGTCCTCGATGGGAAGGGTCTCGATGGTTTTGCCGATCTCGGCGGCGGGCAGGCGCCCGAGAATGGCCTGCAACTCGGCCAAATGCTGCTTGTGCACGACCGTCTCGACGAGGTCGTGGCGCCGCATCGGCTGGTTGTGCAGCATGCTTTCCACGATTTTTTGCTTGTTCAACAACTCGATAACGGATTGCAGGGACATCGGAAACCCTGTGGTGTCGTTTGAAAGGCGAGGCGGAAAACCTCGTTGGAAGCGCCCCGATCCGTTCGGATCAGCCGGTCAGTCCTCATGCCCTGCCGGCTCGGTGTGGACCACGATCCGCCGGGCGTCGGGAATATGCTGGTACAGCCGGGACTCCAGGCGGTTGGCGGTGTCGTGCACCCGCACCAGCGAAGCGTCGTCCGGAAAGCGGCAATGAAACGCGACGTGCAGACCATCGTCCACCGCCCGGACATGGATGTGGTGCAGGTCGATCACGTCCGAAAACCCCCGCGCCTCGCGCCGCAGCACGGCGGTGACTTCGGCCAGCCGCTCCGGCGGAAGTTCGCGCGCGTCTTCGATCAGGTCCGGCACCAGCGGGTCGATGTCGCTTTCCACCTCCCCGTCCTCGCCCAGCTCGGCGCGCACCGTCGCCTCGATGGTCGGGGCGATAGCGTGCGCCTCCTTGATGCTCAATCGGCCCTCCACTTCCAGATCGAAGCTGATGCAGGTCCGCCCCTCCAGGCGCTGGACCAGCACGCGATGCGCGGCGACCCGATGGGCGCCGGCGATCAGCCGGACCCGGTCGGCCACGGTTTCGTTGTCCAGCGCCAGGGGTTGAGATTGCACCAGGATGTCGGCGTCCGGCAGTTCGGCGCGAATCCGGTCCGTCACCTCATCGCAAATCGCCCGGACCCGCTGCAACGACAGGGTGCGCCCGACGCCGAGCAGCAGATCGATGAAAATGGTCTTTCCCGCCGGGCGCACCCGGATGCGATCCACTCGCGCCACCCCGGCAATCGGCGCGATCAGCGCCGTCACCCGTTCGGCCACGCCTTCCGGTGCGGTGTCGAGCAGGATATCGACGGTGCGCCGTCCCAGCGCGTAACCGGCATGGCAGACGATCAGCGCCACGCCGAGAGCGGCGATGGCGTCGGCCTGGGGATAGCCGAAGGCGTTGAACGCCAAGCCGGCCAGCACCCCGGCGGAACTGTAGATGTCGGAACTGAAGTGCAGGGCGTCGGCCTCCAGCGCTTGCGACTGGGTCGCCTTGGCGACGCGCAGCAACGCGCGGGCGCGGAAGAAATCCACCGCGATCGAAATCAGCACCACCGCCAGGGCATACCAGGTGGTTTCCACCTTGGCATCCGAGGACAGGAGGCGATGGACGGCTTCCTTGACGATCCAGGCGCTGGTCAGGAACAGCAACCCCGTTTCGATCAAGGCCGAGATGCTCTCGATTTTGGCGTGGCCGTAGGGGTGGCGGGCATCCACCGGCTTATCGCTGACCCGCACCGCGAAATAGGTCAGGCCGGCGGCAGCGAAATCGAGCAGGGAGTGGGCCGCTTCCGACAGGATGCCGATGCTGCCGGTCATCAACCCGACCACCAGCTTCATCAGGGTCAAGGCGGCGCTGGCGAAAACCGAACCGAGCGCGACCGAGGTCTTTTCCGAGTTGGCCGGATTCAACGGGACAAGCTCCAGCAATGTCTGCGTTTTTATTTCGGGATGGCATTATCGCCGCATCGATGTCGGCCGGCGCGAGCCGAAACCGCCATCATCCGCTCGGCCGGATCGAGCCGCTTTGACAACTTCCCAATGATCGGGGCCGCGCGACCTCCCGACACATCAAAAACGAAGGACGGCCATCGATGATCGAGCCGCCGAACTCAACCGTCCCGATTGATCCGGGCGATCAATTCCGCCAATACCGTTTCGGCTTTGTCGTTATCGATTTGACAGGTGCCGGCATTTTCGTGGCCGCCGCCGTCATATTCGAGCATCAACAGGCCAATATTGGTTTTCGAGTCGCGCTTGATGATCGACTTGCCCACGGCGAACACGGTGTTTTGCTGCCGCAAGCCCCACAGGACATGGATCGAAATGTTGGTTTCGGGGAACAGCGCATAAATCGTGAAGCGATTGGTGGCCCAGATGGTTTCCTCGCCGCGCAGATCGAGAACCACGAGGTTGCCGCGAACCGCGCTACAGCGCCGGATCTGTTCCTTGGCCTTGGGCGCGTGCTCGAAATAGATGTCCACCCGCTCCTTCACGTCGGGCAACCGGAGAATTTCGTCGATTCCGTGGTTGCGGCAATAGGCGATCAGATCCATCATGAGCTGGTAGTTGGAGACGCGGAAATCGTGGAATCGCCCCAGGCCGGTGCGGGCATCCATCAGAAACGACAGCAGTTCCCAGCCCTTCGGTTCCAGAATGTCCTCCCTGGAAAACCGCGCCGCGTCGGCCTTATCGACCGCCGCCATCATCGTATCGCTGATCGCGGGAAACCGCGCCTTGCCGCCGTAATAATCGAACACCACCCGCGCGGCCGATGGCGCGTCGGGATCGATGATGTGATTCTCGCGCTTTTCGTTGCGCAGGGTTTCGGAAAAGTGATGGTCGAAAGCCAAATGCGCGCCCGGCACATAGGGCAGGTTGGTGGTGATGTCGCGGTCGCTGATCTCGATCTTGCCATCCTGCATGTCCTTGGGATGGACGAACTTGATATCGTCGATCAGGTTCAGCTCGTTCAACAGAATCGCGCAGACCAAACCATCCATATCGCTGCGGGTGACGAGGCGAAACTTGTCGGTCATGCTTGCGGTCTCCGGGTTAACAGTTCATCGATTCGGCAATTCGGGCATTCTTGGCAGGGACGATCGAGGAGCGGCGGGGTCGCAACCGCCAGCCTCGCGGCACTCGTCCGGGCCGGAGCAACGGTCGCGCCGGCGGACTGTATCTCCAACGATTGATAGTCTACGGTAGGGCGTCGGAAAAATCGCCAGCCCCCATCCGCTACCACCCGCCACCATCCGCTACTATCGGCCACCATCGGCTACTATTGAGCGATGCAGCGCGGCGCCGATCATCCGGGATTCCCCTCCCCCGCTGCCGCGACCGCGCGCACCCTTTTTCTTTCGCCTTCACCCACCATGCAACCACCCTTCTTTTTCGATAGCGGGTTCATTCTCACCTGGCTGCGGATGGCCTGGGGCTGGCTGCGCGGGACTTTCTTCGCTCCCGAGCACATCGTTTACACCGCCATGCAGATGCCGGCCCTGATCGGCACCGGTTTCACCGCCTGGTGGATTCACGATTTCGCGCGGCCGTGGCTGGCCCGACGCATCCGGGCCAGCGCCGCCAGCGATCACGGCCGTCATGCCCTGCTGACGCTGGCATCGCTGATCTTCCCCCTGCTCTGGCTGATCGGGCTGGCGATCACCGGCTCGGTCGCGGCGCGTTTCGGTTGGCCCAACCACTGGGTTCGGATCGGCATTCACCTGCTGGGGGCCTGGATCGCGATCCGGCTGTTTTCGATATTGCTGCGCGAGCCGGTCTGGGCGCGGGCGGTGGTGATCGCCGTCTACAGCATCGCCGTGCTGGCGATTCTCGATCTGCTCGATCCCGCCCTGGCGTTCCTCGACCGGCTGGCGATCAATCTCGGGCAGATGCGGCTGTCGCTGCTGACCGTGCTGAAAAGCATGTTCTACTTCGGTGTCGCCCTGTGGGCGGCGGTGCTGGTCTCGCGGGTTCTGGAGCGGCGGCTGGAGCATCTGCCCAGCCTGACCCCATCGGTGCGGGTCCTGTTCGGCAAGCTGCTGACGGGCGGGTTGATCGCGCTGGCGGTGGTGGTGTCGCTGGCCAGCGCCGGCATCGACTTCACCGCGCTGGCGCTGTTCGGCGGCGCGCTGGGCGTCGGCCTCGGTTTCGGCCTGCAAAAGATCACCTCCAACCTGATCAGCGGCATCATGCTGCTGATGGACAAATCGATCAAACCCGGCGACGTGATCCAGATCGGCGAAACCTACGGCTGGGTGGCTTCGCTGGGCGCGCGCTACGTGTCGGTGGAAACCCGCGACGGCACCGAGTACCTGATCCCGAACGAGGAGATGATCACCCATCAGGTCATCAACTGGTCGCATCGCAACGACTTGGCCCGGCTCAAGGTGCAGGTGCGGATTTCCTACGACACCGACGTGCGCAAGGCGCTGGAGCTGATGGTGGAAGGGGCCCGCCGGCCGGCGCGGGTGCTGGCCGATCCGGCGCCGCGGGCGCTGCTGCTGGAGTTCGGCGAGAGTTTTCTGCTGCTGGAGCTGCGCTTCTGGATTCGCGACGTGTCCAACGGCATCCGTAACATCTCCAGCGACGTGCGGCTGGAGATCTGGGATTTGTTCCGCGAGCACGGCATCGCCCTGCCGATCCCGCAACAGGGCATCCACATCAACAGCTTGCCACCGTTGACCGTGCATCCGGCCGGCGATTCCCGGACCGCCGGGTGACGCCCGCGTGGCGGCTTGCCCCGGCTCTCTGTATGCTTAGCCGCGACCGGCCCTTTCGTCGAAGGGTCCGGCCCGTCGCATAACAACGATCATTGCCACCCTTTGAGGAGAAGCGCGATGCGAGAGATTTATCACGCCCTGGTGCTGAACATGCACCAGCCCCCTCGCAACCTGGAAAATCTGCTCGAAACCAACGAGTGGGAAGTCAAGGAAATCCTGTTCGCCTACGACCGGATGCCGCGCGCCCTGTGGGCCTATCAGGACATCGCCCGCGTCCATCTGTCGCTGTCCGGCACCCTGCTGGAAACGCTGTCCAACCCCGATTTTCAGAGCCGGGTCTACGGTGCCGTGGATTGCGGCAAGCTGCTGTGGCACCTGCAAAACCAGAACCTGTTCGAGATTCTCGGCACCGGCTATTACCACCCGGTGCTGGCCCTGATCCCGGAGGCGGACTGGGACGAGCACATCGCCCGCTGGCAGGCCATCGCCCGCCATCTGCTGTGGCGGCCCCAGTTCAACGGCTTCTGGCCGCCGGAAATGGGCTTCGACATGCGGATGATCCCGCACTTGAAAAAGGCGGGCTACCGCTACGTGATGGTCGATTGCGAGTACGTGGACCCGGTCGCTCCGATGAGCTGGCAGGAGCTGCGCTACCGGCCGCATATCGCCGAATACGGCGGCGAGCAGATCGTGATCGTGGTCCGCGACCGCGAGCTGTCCGACGCGCAACTGTCCGGGATGGACTACGGCTGGTTCTATCACGAGCTGCAGGAGCGCACCAAGTGGTGCGACTTTCCGCCGCTGGTGGCCACCGCCACCGACGGCGACAACGGCGGCTGGTTCCGCAATGTCTCCGAGAAAGCCAATTTCTGGAACTATTTTTACCACGAGGCGATGGAGGAAATCCGGGCCGGCCATTCCACCTTGCGGCCGATCTTCATCAGCGAATACCTGGATCGCTTCGGCGCGCACGGCCAGGTCACCGTGCGGCGCGGCGCCTGGAACACCGACGCCCATCACGGCTGGGATTTCCACCAGTGGCAGGGTTCCTGGATACAGCGCGACACCATGGTCCGCGTCCACGATATCAGCCGGGAATTTCACCGGGTGGCGGAAGCGGCGGCCCGCGCCGGCGACCCCAACCCGGAACTGGCGCGAGTGCTGAGCGAGGCGCACTGGCATCTGCTGCGCGCCGAAACCAGTTGCAACTTTTACTGGGGGGAAGCCTGGGTGCACAAATCCCACGCCGACCTGGACGATGTGGCCTGGCATCTGGGCGAAGCCAAGGCCATTCTCGGCGACCGGCTGTACGCCGTGCCGGAGCCGGCGGCCGAGGAAACGGCCGCGATCGCCGAGCCGGCGGCCGAGACCGCAACGCCGGACGCTCGGCCGGACACCGCGACCGCCGAAACCGCTTCCCCGGAACAATGACGGGAGATTCGCCCCATGCCCCTGCTCGCTCTGAAAACCTCCGCGCGCCTGTCCAACCAGCAGCGCCACGACTTGCTCGCCCCGCTGTCGAAAATCGTCGCCGAATGCATCGGGAAGCCGGAACGCTACGTCATGATCCTGGTCGGCGAGGAGCCCATGATGATGGCCGGCGACGAGAGTCCCGCCGCTTACGCCGACATCCGCAGCATCGGCGGCCTGAACCGCGAGGTGAACCGCAAGCTGTCCGAGCGCGTTTGCGGCTTGCTCCAGGAACAGCTCGGTATTCCGCCGGATCGGGTTTATCTCGGCTTCACCGGCGTCAGCGCCGAAAACTGGGGCTGGAACGAAGGGACGTTCGGTTAAGTTCCACCGACCGGCACAGCGAGCAACTCGTCGATGGGACAACCACTTCGCAAATCTACCACGCCTTTTACCTACGCCGATTACTGCGGCTGGCCCGGCGACGAGCGGTGGGAATTGATCGACGGTGAGGCTTACGCCATGGCCGCGCCCGGTCTGGCCCACCAAACGGTCGTCGGCGAACTGTTCCGGCAGATCGCCAACCACTTGGTCGGTAAACCGTGTCGCCCCTTCGTTGCGCCCTTCGATGTGCGCCTGCCGCGCGGCGACGAGGCCGACACCGAGGTGACGACGGTGGTGCAGCCTGACATTTCGGTGATTTGCGATCCGGCCAAGCTGGACGAGCGCGGCTGTCGCGGTACGCCGGACTGGATCATCGAAGTGCTATCGCCCAGCACCGCCGCCAAGGATCAGATTCAAAAGCTCGCGGCCTATGAGCGCGCCGGGGTGCGCGAAGTCTGGCTGGTGCATCCCACCGACCGTGTCGTCATCGTCTACACTTTGAACGCCGCCGGGGGTTACGGCAAACCCGCCATTCACGAAACTGCGGGAACCCTGGCGCCCGGCTTGTTTCCCGACTTGGCTATCGAATGGGATCTGGCGTTTCCCGTTGCGACTGTGGCCTGAAACCATTCTCTGCCTTTTCATCGACAAGGGTTCTTCATCACCACAAAATCCTTCATGAACCCCAAGCCGGTGACCCTGCGGCCCACCGACACGGTGGCGACCCCTCCGGCCCCCGATCGAGCGGTTCATCGCTCCAGGCACGCCGGTCCATCCCGCTGAACGCGACATCTATCACCGGCCGACGGAGCGAGGTTTTGATCGCCACGCCGGGCGCCGTAGCCGGGGTGAATGTGCCCGCGATGACGGCGGGGACGGCTTTCGCGAGCTTCACGTCAGCACCGCCGAGGGTCTCCGGTCCCGGTCGCGTTCCCGGTCGCGGCCCCATCGCGGGATCTCGCAAGCAAAACTGCCGCTCCCTTCGGGTTTCTTTCGGTTTGTCCGCAACGCCCGCATTCGGGGCAAAGGCTTACTCACCCCCCTCTTGGAACTGTCGGTGGCGTGACAGTCAACTGACCGGAATGCATGTTGGGCCAACCCCTTTTCCTTCGGCGCATCCCGCGCGGGCTCGACCTGATCAAAACCCAGCCTCTCGTTGCGCCGCATTTTGGCCGCCAACGGCTCGCCAGAAACAATCTCGTTGCAAGCCAATTGATTCTGGTTCAATCGCCGCTTATGATGCATCGCATCATCGCCAGAGTTGACGATGGTCGCGACACCGGTCGAGATTCCAACAACAACAAACCGGGAGGACAGCACGATGTCCACGCATGAAGGCAAAAGCCGTCCGGCGGCGCTGATCGTCGGAGCGATCGGGGTCGTCTTCGGCGACATCGGCACCAGCCCCCTCTACGCGCTCAAGGAAACCTTCGCCGGCTCCCACCCCATGGCGGTGGAACAGGCCAGCATCCTCGGCGTGCTGTCGCTGATCTTCTGGACCATCATGGCGCTGGTAACCCTGAAATACGTTGCCATCATCATGCGCGCGGACAACCGGGGCGAAGGCGGCAGCCTGGCCCTGCTCGCCCGCGTGACGGAGTTGACCAAAAACTCGCGCGCCACCTGGTTCGTGACCATGCTCGGCATCTTCGCCGCCGCGCTATTCTACGGCGACAGCATGATCACCCCGGCGATCTCGGTGCTCAGTGCGGTCGAAGGGCTGGATGTGGTCGCGCCGCAACTCAAAGAGTACGTGCTGCCGATCACCGCGCTCGTCTTGACCGGCCTGTTCTGGATTCAGAAGCACGGCACAGCCGCCATGGGCATGCTGTTCGGGCCGGTGATGTGTCTGTGGTTTGTCGTCCTGGCGATACTTGGAGTCATCAGCATCGCGCGGGCGCCGCAAGTGTTGTTGGCCCTGAACCCGTTATACGCAGCCGACTTTCTCGCCGGCAATCCGTGGCAAAGCTTTCTGGCGCTCGGCGCGATTTTTCTCTCCGTCACGGGAGGCGAGGCGCTTTACGCCGACATGGGGCATTTCGGTAAGTTCCCGATCCGCGTCGCCTGGTTCGCTTTCGTGCTACCGGCCTTGGTGCTGAACTATTACGGGCAGGGCGCGCTGCTGCTCACTGATCCGAGCACGATCCAGAGTCCGTTCTACCTGCTCGCACCGGGCTGGGCGCTGGTGCCCATGGTAGTGCTCGCCACCGCCGCGACGGTGATCGCTTCGCAAGCGGTGATCTCGGGGGCGTTCTCGGTGGCGCGACAAGCCGTCCAACTCGGCTACCTGCCGCGAATGCAGATCGTCCACACCTCGCACATGGAGGCCGGCCAAATCTACGTGCCATTCACCAACTGGACGCTCTATCTCGCGGTCATCGCGCTGGTGTTCGGCTTCCGGTCATCGACCAATCTGGCCGCAGCGTATGGAATCGCGGTGGCCGGCACGATGCTGATCAGCACGATCATGGTCTCTTTCGTCGTGCTGCTGTCTTGGCGCTGGAACCCCTGGTTCGCGTTGCCCTTGCTCGGAGCATTACTGATAATCGATACGGTTTTCTTCTCCGCCAACGCGCTCAAGATCGGTCAGGGCGGCTGGTTTGCCCTACTGATGGGCTTGGCGTCCTTCACCACGCTGACCACTTGGCGGCGCGGGCGGCGGCTCCTGTTCCAGGAGATGGGCAACCTGACCATGCCCCTCGATCAGTTCATCGGTTCGATCGAAAAAATGGCGCTCAAGCAAGTCAGCAGCACCGCCGTTTATCTCACCAGCCGGCCCGAGGGGGCGCCCTCGGCGCTGCTGCACAACATCAAGCATAACGAGGTGCTGCACGCCCGCAACGTGCTGGTCACCGTTCTCACCGCCGAAGTGCCCCACATCGCAGACCCGGAACGAATCGAGATTTTTGACCTCGGCCAGAGCTTCTACCGGGTATTCATCCGCTATGGCTTCATGGAACAGCCCGACATCCCCAAGGCCCTTGAGTTGTGCGGCGAAAAAGGCTTGGCATTCGATCTCAATAAAACCTCGTTCTTCCTCAGCCGGGAGGTGGTGGTGCCCAAACTGGCGCCGCCGATGATGCTGTGGCGCGAACTCTTTTTCATCTGGATGCTGCGCAACGCGCAGAGCGCCACCGATTTCTTCCGCATTCCCACCAACCGCGTGGTCGAATTGGGTACGCTCGTCGAGATCTGAGATTCTGGTCCCGGCCTGGAGCGACCAGACATGTCCAAAAAGATCTCGCGTTCGACTTGGCGCCTGATGGCGCTGTTCGTCAGCATGCCGGCGGCCGTTTTGGTCTTCGGCCTCATTTACATGGTTGGCTCGACCTATCTGGAGGGCAAGCCCGCGACTTTCTGGGCGAGTCTGGAATGGGCCTCCGAGACCCTGACCACGACCGGCTATGGCGCCTACGCCCCCTGGGAGCACCCGGTCATGGTCCTGCTGGTCATCCTGACCCAGTTCGTCGGCATGTTTTTTCTGGTGCTGGTTTTCCCCATCTACGTGCTGCCCTACATCGAGGAACGGTTCGAGATGCGGCTGCCGCACGTCCTGCCGCCGATGGCGGGACGCGTGCTGTTCTACGGCTACGGTCCGGCCATCGATTCGCTGCTGGAAGAATTCCAGCAGGTCGGTTCGGGGTTCGTCATCTTCGAAGAGGACATGGCGCTGGCGCGCAACCTGCGGGATCGCGGCCACCAAGTGGTGTTCGGCAAACTGGACGAAGATCCGGACGTGCTGGCCGGCGTGAAACAGGCGCGAGCGGTGGTGACCAACGCCGATGACCACGCCAACGCGATCTGCATTTTGATCGCCCGCGAGCAGGGGTTCGAGGGGCCGATTTACGCGCTGGCGGACGAACCGCTGTACCGTGCGCCCATGCTCCAGGTGGGTGCGTCCGCCGTCTACACCCCGACCCACGTCCTCGGCGCGGCGCTGGCGGCCCGGGCCAGCGCCCGCATCAGCCCGCCCGCAGAGGGCCTGCACCTGCTCAGCGCGCAGGTCGGCTTGGCCGAATGCCGGGTTCGGGCGGACAGTCCGCTGGCCGGGCAACGGCTCGGCGACCTGCACCTGCGCGAGCGCCTCGGCGTGACCGTGATCGGCCAGTGGCGCGGGGGAAACTTTACCACCGCCAAGGGACCGGACACGCGCATCGAGCCCGGCGCGATTCTGGTCCTGGTCGGCGCCCACGCCAATCTGGCCCAGGTCGAGCACTTGGCCGCGCCCATCCGCCGCACCGGCCCCATCGTCGTGGCCGGTTACGGCACCGTCGGCGGCAAGGTAGTCGAGATGTTGCGCGACGCCCAGGAAATCACCGTCGTGATCGACCAGGAGCTCGCTCCGGGGGTAGATATCGTCGGCAACGTGCTGGAACACGCCACGCTGGCCAAAGCCAACGTGCGGGCGGCGAGCGCGGTGGTGCTGGCGCTGAGCAACGACAGCGAAGGGGTGTTCGCCACGGCGGTGGTCCGCGATTACGCGCCGGAAGTCCCGCTCATCGTCCGGGTCAACCGGGCGCCGAACGTGGCGCGGCTGTACCAGTCGGGCGCGGATTTCGCCCTGTCGATCGGCCAAGTGGCGGGGCAAATTCTCGCCTATCACCTGCTCGGCGACCGCGCGGTCGCGGTCGAGCAACGCCTCAAGTTCGTCCGGGTCACCGCCGGCGCCTTGGCGGGCGCGCATCCCTGGCGCGCTCAGGTGCGCGAGCGGACCGGCGCGGCGGTGGTCGCGGTGGAGCGGGACCGGGAGGTGTTCGTCAAATTCGACGATGCCTTCGAGATAAGCCCGGACGACACGTTGTTCGTTTGCGGAACGACCGGCGGCCTCGATCAATTCCTGCGCGAGTTCCAGGCGACTCCGGCAGCCGGTCCCGGCGTCTGATGGCGCTCGGTGCGGCTCGACCCGGTGATTTCCGGCTAGCGGCATGGCGGGTTGAAAGCGCGGCCATGACACGTATCGCCGTGGGCTCGACTCGTCGGGCGCGCTACAGGTAATAGAACAGCAGGCACGCGCCCAGCAGCAGCACGGCCCACAGCACCATGCTGCCGGTGGGCCACGTCGCGGCCAGCAGCCCGTGCGGGCCGTGGTGGCGGGACAAGGCCGCGATCAGCGCTTCCACGCGCCGTTCCGCCCCGGCGTTGAACGCCTCCCAAGCTCGCAGCGCCAGCGCCCAGACGCGCGCCGAAGCGGCGGGCAGCAGCCGGCGATAGAACCAGTCGAAATCCAGGTTCACCGAGCGCAGTTCCGGCGGATAGATGCCGGTGCGCACCAGCACCACAAACGCCAGCGCCGACCAGGCCAGCAATTGCAGTTGGGCGATGACGTGAGTGGCGGTGTACGGATCAAAGACGACCGGATAGGGCAACAGCGCGTAGAGCGCCTGGGGAAACACGCCGATCCCGACGCACAGCGCCGCCGCCATCCCCATGGCGATCAGCATGTTGCGCGGCGCTTCCTCGCAGCGGATACCGCAGTCGCGGCCGAAGAAGGCCAAATGGGGAACTTTGGCGCCGGCCGGGTAAAATTCGGCGGCGGCGGCGAACAGCAACGCCAAAAAAACGATCCAGCGCCCGTCGCGAGCCGTCGCTTCGAGGATCAGCGACTTGGTGACGAAGGCGCCAAACAGCGGAAACGCCAACAGCGATGCCGTTCCGATCACGCAGAACCCCGCCGTCAGCGGCATGGACTTATACAGTCCGCCCAGCTCCGAACCGTTGACCGTGCCGGCGCGCAGAAGCACCGCGCCCATGCTCATGAACAGCAGCCCCTTGAACAGAATGTCGGCGCAGGCGTGCGCCACCACCCCGTCGAGCGCCAGCGGCGTACCGATGCCGATGCCGACCACCATGAAACCGAGCTGAGCGTTCATGCTGTAGGCCAGCACCCGCCGCAAGTCGCTTTCGATCGCCGCGAAGAAAATCGGGAACACCGCCATGACCGCACCGATGGCGATCAAGATCTCGGTGCCGGCGAAACCTCGGACCAGGGCGTAAATCGCCATTTTGGTGGTGAAGGCGGACAGCACCACGGCGCCGGTCGCGGTGGCTTCCGGGTAGGCGTCCTGCAACCAGTTGTGCAGCAGCGGAAACGCGGCCTTGACGCCGAACGCGACCAACATCAGGGTCGCGCCAGGGCTGTCCGGCCCCAGATGATCGAACGCGGTCGAGCCGGTGGCCCGGATGTGAACGATAATGCCGGCCAACAAAAGCACGCCGGAACCGACCTGAATCACCAGATAGCGCAGGCCGGCCCGATACGCCCGCTCGGTGCATCGCGCCCAGATCAGAAACACCGAGGACACGGCCGCCAGCTCCCAGCAGACGAACAGCGTCACCAGATCGCCCGCCAATACCGCGCCCAGCGCCGCGCCCGGATACAGCGACCCCGCCACCTGCTGCACGGGATCGCGCAGCTTCCACGCATAAATCACCGCCAGCAACGCGGCGACATGGAAAATGAGGGCGAAGGCGAAGCTCGACCCGTCGAGCCGCAGCGTCGTCAGGGTCAGGCTGAACAGATCGATCTGGGCATACTGGCCGAACGGCAAGCCCAGCAGTTGGACCAAGCCCAGCACCGGCAGCGCCAGCAGGAACCCGTTACGGGCGCGTCCCTGCGGAATCAGCAACGCCAGCAGCGAACCGCAGATCAGAATCAGCGCCGGGTTGAGGCCGTCAATCACCGTAATAATCCTCGTCTCGCTTCACCCATTTGCGCATCTGCTTGGCCAGCAGCACCAGCGCGACACAGCAGATAAAACCGTACCAGGCGAAGAACCCAAACCATCCTTCAAACGCGAAATTGACGTGCTTGTGGTAGAAAAAATCGGCGAGGAACAATCCCGCGCAGATCAGCGCCAGCCCGTAAAAAATCTTGTCCGCGTTGCGCCGGCCATCGAGCCAACGCTTCCGCTCGGGACGGTCGGCGGAAGGGGTCGGATCGGCCATCGACGGTTCCTCAGCGGGTGGCGATGGGCGCCAGCAGCACGTATAAGCCATCGGCCAAAAAGAACAGTAGCACGCAGCCCAGGGCGGTCAGGCACAGGGGCACGACGCAAGCCAGCGGGGCTTCGCGGATGCCGGTCGAGGCGTCGCCGGCAGGTCGGCCATCCGTCGGCCCCGTCACGAAAAACCCCCGCGCCGCCACCGGCAGCAGGTAGGCCACGTTCAGCAGCGAGCTGACCAGCAACACCCCCATCATGGCCCACTGCCCCGCATCCGCCGTGCCCGCCAACAGATACCACTTGCTCCAGGAACCACCCAGCGGCGGCAGGCCAACGATGCTGAGCGCGCCGATCAGGAACGCGCCGAAGGTGAACGGCATCGCCCGGCCCAGCCCGTCCAGTTGGCTGATTTCGGTCTTGTGGGTCGCGGTGTAAATCGCGCCGGCGCAGAAGAACAGGGTGATCTTGCCCATCGCGTGCATCACGATCTGCATCGAGCCGCCGATCACGCCCATCGAGGTCGCCAGCGCCGCGCCCAGCACCACGTAACCCAACTGGCTGACCGTGGAATAGGCCAGCCGGGCCTTGAGGTTGTCCTGGGTCAGCGCCACGAAGGAGGCGAGCAACACGGTCAGCGCCGCCACCCACAGCAGCCATTGCGACGAACCCGTGGCGCTCAAAAAGTCGATGCCGAACACGTAGACCACCACCTTCATCACCGCGAACACGCCGGCCTTGACCACCGCCACGGCGTGGAGCAGCGCGCTGACCGGGGTCGGCGCCACCATCGCCGCCGGCAGCCAGCGGTGGAACGGCATCAGCGCGGCCTTGCCGATGCCGAACATGTACAGCGCCAGCAATACGGCCACGGCCGGACCTTCCACCTTGCCGGCCAAAATGCCGCCCGGCTCGAAATCCAAAGTCCCGGCGACCCGCCCGGTCCAGACGATGGCCGGCAGCAGCAAACCCATCGACGTGCCCAGCAAGATGCCGAGATACAGCCGTCCCGCCCGCATCGCCTCCGGCGTGCCCTTGTGGGTGACCAGCGGATAGGTCGAGAGGGTCAGGGCTTCGTAAAAGACGAACAGAGTCAACAGATTGCCGGCGAAAGCGACGCCGATGGTGCTGGCGATGGCGACGGCGAAGCAGATGTAGAACCGGGTCTGGTGCTGTTCCCGGTTGCCGCGCATGTAGCCGATGGAATAGAGCGAGTTCAGCGGCCACAGCAGCGCCGCGACGCAAGCGAAGGTCATGCCCAGCGGTTCCACGCTCAACCGCAGCGGCAATCCGGGCGCGAACTGGAACAAGTCCACGGTGGGCCGCGCGCCGGCCAGCACCGCCGGCAGCAGGGACAGCACGACGCCCAGCAACAGCAGCGAGGCCAGCAGGGTCGCGCCCTCGCGCCAGTCGGGGCGATCATCGTTGGCGGCGACGAGCAACGCGCCCAGCAGCGGGACGAGCAGCGCCAGCGGCAGGGCGGCTTCGGAACTCACGGCGCCACCCCCAGCAGCATCTCCGCCGCCCGCCGGGCCACTCCCGCGTTCAGCGAGGTGTCCAGCCCGAAATAGAGGTTGGCCAGGGCCAGCGTCCAGGTGGGAACCAGCAAGGCCAGCGGCGCCTCGCCCGCCGCTTCTCCTTCCGGCGCCGGCTCGAAGTAGGCCACTTCCACCACCCGCCAGACGTAAATCACCGCCAGCAGCGAGCTGATCAGCACCAGCGCCGCCACCGGCCACCTGCCTTTTTCCAGCGCGCCCACGACCAGATACCACTTGCTGACGAACCCGGCCGTCAGCGGCACGCCGATCAGGCTCAAACCGCCGATCACGAACGCGCCCATGGTCCAGGGCATGGTCCGGCCCACTCCGGCCATGCGCTCCAGCTTGGCGGCGCCGACCCGGAACGACACGCAACCCAGGGCCATGAACAGCGCGCCTTTCATCAGCGCGTGGTTGAACAGATGGCTGATGCCGGCGGTCAGGCCGGTCACCGACACCAGGCTGATGCCCAGGATCATGTAACCGACCTGGGCGACGCTGGAATAGGCCAGCATCCGCTTGACGTCGGTCTGGAAAATCGCCGCCACGGACGCGCTGAAGATCCCCGCCAGGGCCAGCGGCAGCAAGACGATGTCCAGCCGCATGGTCCCAAACGAAAACGGGGCTCCGAAAACGGTGAAGAAAAACCGCAACAGCACGTAGACCGCCACCTTGGTGGCGGTGGCCGCCAGAAAGGCCGTCACCGCGGAAGGGGCGTAGGCGTAGGCGTTGGGCAGCCACAGATGGAGGGGAAACAGCGCCAGCTTGAGGCTGACGCCGATGGCCAGAAAGGCGAAGGCGGCGTGAACGGTGCGGGTGTGGGCCACCGCCGGGATGCGCGCGGCCAGATCCCCCATGTTGAGGGTGCCGGTCATCGCGTACAGCAGGCCGATCCCGATCAAAATGAAGGTGGCGCCGATGGTGCCCATGATCAGGTACTGATAGGCGGCGGTCAGCGCGCGGCGGTCGCGGCCGATGCCGATCAGCACATAGCTCGACAGCGAGGAGATTTCCAGGAACACAAACAGGTTGAAAGCGTCGCCGGTGATCGCGATCCCCAGCAGGCCGGTCAGGCACAGCAGGTACGCCGCGTAAAACCAGGGCTGCTTGCTTGCGGGCAGACGGACGCGATGCTCGACGATCACCCGCCCGAAGCCGGCGACGACGGTCCCGACCGCCGCCACGATCAAGAGCACGAAGGCGTTGAGCGCGTCCACCCGGTATTCGATGCCCCAGGGCGCGGGCCAGCCGCTCATGGCGTAGGAAATCGGGCCGTGCGCCAACACCTGATCCAGCAACAGGGCGGCGATGAGAAACGCCAGCCCGCTCGCCGCCACGGTCGCCAGCCAGACCGCGCGGCCGGCCGGCAACAGCGCGCACAGCGGCGCGGCGATCAGGGGAACGACGACCTGCAACGCGGGCAGATGGGCGATCACGGGGCGTCTTCCGCGTCCCGCGCGTGGATTTCGTCTTCCTCGATGGTCCCGTAGGCTTCGTGGATGCGCACCACCAGGGCCAAGCCGAGCGCGGTGGTGGCGATGCCGACGACGATGGCGGTCAAGATCAGCACATGCGGCAGGGGGTTGCTGTACACCGCCGCCGGGTCGGCTACGACAATGGGCGCGGTGCCGCCGACGATCTTGCCCACGCTGATGTAGAGAATGAACACCGAGGTCTGAAAGATGTTCAGGCCCACCAGTTTCTTGATCAGGTTGCCGCTCGCGATGACCACGTAGAAACCGCACATCATCAGGATCACGAAAATCCAGTAGTTGTACAGGCCCAGGATTGGCACTAGCGCCCCCTGCCGGCGAAGGCGAGGAAAATGGCGACCATGACCGCCGCCACGGTGATGCCGACCCCCAGTTCCACCAGCAAGATCCCGAGGTGTTGGCCGTGAACCGGATCGCGGGCATCCAGGACATTGAAGTCCAGAAAGTTGCCGCCCAGCAACAGCCCGGCCACGCCGACGCCGGCGTAGAGCAGCACGCCGAACGAGATGCCGAGCCGCAACAGCCAAGGCGGCAACAGCCGGCGGGCGTCGTCCACGCCGTAAACCAGCGCGTGCAGGATGAACCCCGCGCCGAAAATGACGCCGGCCTGAAAACCGCCGCCCGGCCCGTAATCGCCGTGAAACTGCACGTACAGCGCGAAAAGCAGGATCGGCGGCAGCAGCGCCTTGGTCGCCAGGCGCGGAATCGGATAGCGCTTCACGGCGGATCGTCCCGGTCGGAACGCCGGCGCCGCGCGCCGCCGATCAGCACCAGCACGCCGATGGCGGCGGTGAAGACCACGGTCGTTTCGCCGAGCGTGTCGTAGCTCCGGTAGCTGGCCAGCACCGCCGTCACGATGTTGGGAACACCGATTTCTTTCGGCGAGTCCTCGATGTAGCGTCGCGCCACATGATGGTGGACGGGGTTCGCCGGGTCGCCGTAGCGGGGAATGTCCCAGGTGCCGTAGACCAGCGCCAAGCCGGTGATGGTCACCGCCAGCAAGGGCAGCAGCGGCTTGTGGGCGGGAGCCTTTTCGCGGCTCGTGGTCAGCGCCAAAGTCCCCAGCATGAACACGGTGGCGACTCCCGCCCCCACCGCCGCTTCGGTGAACGCCACGTCCACCGCGTCCAGCACCACGAACAGGCTGGCCGACACCAGGCTGTAAACGCCGAACAGCATCACCACCGCGAACAGGTCGCGCAGGCGGATCACGGCGACGGCGACGATCACCAGCAGGCCGAGCAGGACGATACCTACGAGGATTTCGATGGCGGCTTCTCCCGGCCCAGAAGCGGGCGCGGATTCTCCGGGTCGGACAGCGCCGCCCGAGCCAGAGCATGGGTGGCGACGACGCCGGTGAACCAGAGGAACAGCAAAATCAGCAACAGCTTGGCGCCGGTCAGGGTCCAGCCGGCCCGCAACATCAAACCGGCCAGGATCAGGGCCGAGCCGAGGGTATCGACGACCCCGGCCGCGTGCGTGCGGGCGTAGAAATCCGGCAGGCGCAACAGGCCGATGGCGCCGACCAGCGCGCACAGCACCCCGCCCGCCAACATCAGCCCCGCCAGCACATCGATCAGCCCGCCCATCACCCGTCGGCCCTCGATTCATCGACAACGTCGCGCGGCCAGCCCATGTCGCCGTAACGGACGAACTTGAGCACCGCGATGGTGCTGATGAAATTGATCAGGGCGTAGACCAGGGCGATGTCGAGAAAATCGGGACGGCCGGACATGAATCCCAGCACGGCGATGATCAGCACGGTGAAGGTGCCGAACACGTTGACCGCCAGGATGCGGTCGTAGACGGTGGGGCCGAGCAAGGCTCGCGCCAGCGCCAGCCCCATGCAGACCAGAACGCCGAGCGCCGTGGCGGCGAACATCACAGGCCTCCTTCCAGGCGGGTGACGCGCCGATCCATGTCGCCTTCCAGCAGGGAATCGGCCGCCTCTCGGGTCAAGGCGTGGACTTCGAGGGTATCGCCGCTCAGAGCGGTGGTCACCGTGCCCGGCGTCAGGGTGATGGAATTGGCGTAAACGAACCGGCCGAGATCGCCGCGCTGGGTCGGCTTCAGGGTGATCAGGGTGGGGCTGATGGGCAGCTCGGGATCGACGATGCGCTTGGCGACATCGAGGTTGGCGAGCACGACCTGCCACAGCAACCAGGGCCAGTAGCCGAGCGCGTGAACGTTGAGCCGCAGGCGCGGCGACCGTTCCTCCGGGGCGATCACCTCTACCCGCCAAGCGACGAGCACGGCCAGCGCGCAGGACAGGACGCCGAAGCTCAGCAGCAGGGGAACGTCAAAATAGCCGGACAGCAGCAACCACAGAACAAAGCAGAACATCCATAATCCCAACGCGCGGAGCAAGCGGCCTCCCTCTTTCGGTGTTCCCGGTTATCGCGGACGGTCAGGACGAATATAGCGCGCTCGACAAGGGATGCAAACAACCGACCGGCGACCCGGCCGGAAACCGAGATCCGCAATCGACGGAGCAGCCAACGGCCGCCGCCGCAGTCGGCCGACCGGCCCGAAACAGCGGTGGCTTTCCTGCCGGCCGACGGCGCTTGGTCGCTGCCCGACGTCACCCCCCGGCGGTCAATTCAGATCGGGGTCCCGATAATAGCGGGCGCCCCAGTCGGATTGGGTCGATACGCCTTTTTCGTTCAACTGGTAGACGGTGATGCCGGGGTCGCTGGAGACATCGGCCGGCGAGCCCGCCGCAGCGAACTGGCTCAGTTGCTGCGGGTCGCGAAACACCATGATCTGCCAGTACGGCTTCACGGTGCCGCCCGATCCGATATCGGTTCGGGCCAACTGCATGTAAGTCGCCCGACCGCTTCGCTCCAGGACGACGCCGCGTCCGTGCTTCTCGGCCAGAACCGCATTGAGGCCATTGACTTCGAACACCCCGTAGCCGGCGGCCTGCTCGATCTCGGTTCGCGTCGAGGGTTTCAGCTTGTAGAGCTGGTTCAGGGTCCGGTTGCGAACCTTGAGAATGGCCTGTCGCTGTTCCTGCTTGGCTTTCTCGCTCAACACCCCGGAGGATTGGGGCGAGGCCGGCTTGGGCTTGGGCGGCGGGTTGGCGCAACCCGCCGCCATTGCCGCGACCACCAGAACGACCGCGACCAGCGCGCGCCGGATTGCGGGACGATGAGAGAATCGCATGATCGAGTTCTTGGATGTTCGGATGAGAAACGACGCTCGCCCTAAAACAGCTCGATATCGCCGAATTGCCCCTCGGGCCTGACCAGCCGACCGTCGCCGATCAGGGTTTCATAGCAGCAAGTCTGGTTGCGTCCGTGCTCCTTGGCATAATACAGCGCCTTGTCGGCTCGGGTGATCACCACCGACGGCATTTCCGAATCGAGAATCTGGGTAAAGCCGACGCTGGCGGTCACTTGACCGACCTGGGGGAAGTGATAGCGCTCCATGTTCTGGCGAAACCGTTCCAGCACCATTTGAGTGTCCTCGACCGTCGGCGTTCTGAGCACGGCCACGAATTCTTCGCCGCCGTAGCGGAACAGCAGATCGGCCCGCCGAAACGAGCGCCGCATGATGGTGGCCATCAGGATCAGCACTTCGTCGCCGTACAAATGGCCGTAGGTGTCGTTGATGCGCTTGAAAAAATCGATGTCCAGCAGCGCCAGCCAATGGCGGCAACCGCCATCGGTCTGGCGCCGTTCCGCGAGCCCGCGCTCCGCTCTGTTGAGGCTGGCGCGTCGGCTGGCCTGCAAAATGCCCATCAGCTTGTCGTCGAACGCCTTGCGGTTGAGCAAGCCGGTCAGCTTGTCCCGCTCGTTGTCCTCGATCAGCTTCAGGTAGTTCCAGTAGATTTGCACGAACCCTTCGATCAGCCGGCGGTCGTCGCGCAGATCGCGGGTCGCCACCAGACGCAGAAACCCGATCAGCTTTTCCTGGCGCGGCACGGGAAAGGTGTAGCGGCTGCCCTGGGGGACGGACTCGATCACCACCTCGCGCCCGTGGGAGCAGGCGAGCAGGCCGGTATCGAGGCCGATGGGAAGAGCCGCCTCGGGGTCGTCGATTTCGCCGTCCGCGATCCAGCACCCTTTGCGATCGATCCGGACCAGCAGGCTGGCCTGGTCGCCTTCAAAGCGGTACAGCGCGATTTCATCGACCGCGAGCAAATCGAACATGGTCTGCGTCAGGCAGATCTCCAGCGACAGCCGATTGCGCTTCTCGGTCAGGCGCGTGATCGATTCTAGCAGTTTGTCGTGATCGAGTTCGTTCATCAAAATGCAACCGGATGGCCGATGGCGCAAAAACCACTTCCTCGGTTCAGTCGTCGTCCGCCGATTGCAGGTAAACCGTCACATCGTACTGATCGCGCGGATACAAAGTGCGCGCTTTTCGGTAAGCGTCGTCTTCGTCGCCGGCCGCCACCGTATCCTCGACGGTCGAGCCGCCCGCCAGCGGCGTGGCGTAAACCAGATAAAGGGTCGGGCGACGCGGGGTCGGTTGTGGTTTGTCCATGGTTATACCTCCGGTTGGGTCGGCGTCCGTCCCTGAACCGGGACAAGCTGCGATGCTATAGTATGCGCCGCCAAGCTGCCATACCCAACCCGGTCGATCCCGGTCACGCCGATAGCGCCGCTCGGCCTCACGGAGAGTCCACGCGAAATGGCCTCCCATCGCGACGGGGGGAGCGGTTGCCGCGCGCGCGCCGCTCTATGCGCCGCCGATGACAAGCCGGAACCGCCGCGCTCGGCGAGGCCGCCGATGACAATCCGGAATACCGGGTGTCCGCCGCGCTCGGCGAGGCGTCCCCTTGGAGTGGGGGCGACAAGCGATGGACGCGGATGGCGGGCGCCCGAAAACGCCGGTATTGACTGCTTGGGGTCGGTCGCGGGCCACGGCATCGCGCCTGCGCACCTGGAACCGACGAAGAGCCCGAGACACCGCGAAGCGGCCCGGAATTGGCGCTGCGACTATTTTCGGTTCTTGAGATCCGGACCAGTTCGGCCGCCGCTGCCGTCGCGTCGCACCGGACGGGGCGGCCGATTTTTGGCTTCGTCGCTGAAGCGAAAGCGGCCGGCCAACACGCAGCCTTTCATGCCCGGATCGCAGGGCCGGCCGGCGACGTGCTGGCAAGTTCCGTCGAGCTCGTGCGGACAGCCCCAGCCGCTCATCAAATCTTCCTCGCGCTCTCGATTAAAACCGGAAAAAACGACCGTCACCGGCTCGCGCGAACCATTCGCCGGCCGGTGACGGAGATAAAGTGGGATTTGAAAGTGATCGCCATCGAACCGATCGGTCGCTCGTCGGCGATCAAATCAAATTCTATCGATCAAGCTATTGCCGCCGGTAGTAGTCTTCCTGGTTGGGCATGCCCGGAATGGAGATCTGGCCTGGCTGCCCTTTGTTCGGTTTGCCCGACTGATCCGGGCGGTCCGGGCGGTCCGGGCGGTCCGGGCGGTCCGGGCGGTCCGGGCGGTCCGGGCGGTCCGGGCGCTGGTTGCCGTCATTGTTGGACGAGCGCCGCTGCACGCGCTGCGCCGCCTGATCGCCATAGCGCTGGCGAGTCATCTCGACATTCGGGCCGGACTTGTCGCGACAGACTTGTTTCTCGTCATCGCACTTCTGCGCCAACGCCAGCGGCGCTTGGCCGACCAGCACCAACGCGCCCAGCGCCATCATCGTTTTCGTCAGTTTCACCGCTAACCTCCTGGCCCTTGGAGCCTCTTTGTCTGAATGGATCGGCATAACGCCGGCCAGCCGTAGCGCGGCCAACCTGGCGGCCATGTTGTGAAACAGCTCATTAACGTTAGCTGAATATCGCTCGAAGGGGAATCGCGAACAGTTCGCGACCCGCCCAGATCGCGGTTTTCGCCCGGTGGCGGTCGCTCCGCCGAGGCCGCCCGCTCGATCCCGCCGTCCGCGCGAACTTTCGCGCCGAACGCCGATGCGGTCCACCGGAAATCTCTTAACTGGGCCGAGGACTGCTATATTATCCCCCGATCATCCGGCCCGCCCACCCGATACCGATGACAAGGCCCAAACGACACTTCCTCGACACCCCGACGCGGGTCCGCGCCGACGACGGCGATACGAGTTCCAGCGCGACCCCGCCCGAGCGCTCTGGCGCACCCGTCGCGCACGAAAATGTTGGCTGTCCATGACCATCAGAAACCTGGATTATCTCTTTAAACCCGACGCCATCGCGCTGATCGGCGATGGCGGCGACAGCGAAGTGATCATCGCTCGCAACTTGATGAAAAGCGGTTTCAAGGGACCGATCATGCCGGTCGATCCCAAGCGCTGGGCGCTGGAAGGCGCCCTCGCCTACCGCGACATCGCCAGCCTGCCGGTCGCTCCGGCCCTGGCGATCATCACCCGCCCGCTGCCCCAGGTGCCGGCGCTGATCGAACAGTTGGGCGCGCGCGGGGCGCGCGCCGCCGTGCTGATCGCCGAAAGGCGGGAAATACCGCAGCGCGAGCGCGAAGCGCTGTTTCAAGCGGTGCTGGACGCCGCCAAACCCTACCTGCTGCGGGTGTTGGGACCCGGTTCCCAAGGCTTTAGCGTACCCCTCGCCAACCTCAACGTCAGCCTCACCCGCCAGCCGCTCCTGCCGGGTCAAATCGCCTTTATCACCGAATCCGGCACCATCGGCCAAACCGCCCTCGACATCGGCAATCACTACAATTTCGGCTTCAGCCACCTGATCCATCTCGGCGACAGCCTCGATATCGATCTGGCCGACGTGCTCGATTATTTGGCCGGGGACTACCGGGTCCGGGCGATCCTGCTGTACCTGGAACACATCGGCGACGCCCGCAAGTTCATGTCGGCGGCGCGGCGCGCGGCGCGCATGAAACCCGTCATCGTGCTGAAACCCCGCCGGTTCCCGGCCGAACCGGACGACGCGGTGTACGCCGCCGCCTTCCGCCGCGCCGGCCTGCTGCGCGTGGACGACAGCGACGAGCTGATCCAAATGGTCGAGGTGCTGAAAGCCGCCAAGCTGGTGCACAACGACCGCTTGGCCATTCTCGGCAACAGCTCCAGCATGAGCCTGCTGGCGACCGACATCCTCTACGACTTCGGCGGCCGGCTGGCGCAGGTTTCCGAAGCCACCCAGCAGGGACTGGAAGCGCTGACCGAACCGAGCGCCCTCCCCAACCCGCTGGATCTCGGCGATCAGGCCACCGGCAAGGCTTACGGCCAGGCGCTGGATCTGCTGCTGGCCGATCCCGGCGTGGACGGCGTGCTGGTCATCAAAACGCCCAGCGCCCTCGGCGAGACGGCGGCGGTAGCCGACGCCCTGCTCCAGCGCCTCACCGACAGCCACCGCTGCATCATCGCCAGCTTTCCGGGCCCCCAAACCGGCGCGGAAGCGCGGCGGCGGCTCGGGCGGCAGATTCCGACCTACGAAACCGCCAGCGACGCGGTGCAAGCCTTCATGCGGATCGTGCAGTACAAGCGCAACCAGGCGCTGCTGATGGAAACGCCGCCCTCCCTGCCGGAGGAATTCACGCCCGACAGCGTCGCGGCGCGGGCGGTGATCGCCAAGGCGCTGGCCGGCGGCCGCGCCATTCTCAACGAATACGAGGCCGCGCAACTGCTGGCGGCCTACGGCATCCCGGTCGCGGAAACCCTGACGGCGCGCTCTCCCAACGAAGCCGCCGACGTGGCCGAGCGCCTGAATCAGCCCGTCGCTTTGAAGATCATCTCGCCCGACGTCGCCAACAAGTCGCAAATCGGCGGAGTGGCTCGCTTCCTCAACACCCCCGAGTCGGTGCGGCAGGCGGCGACCGCGATGCTGACGCGGTTGCGCAGCGTGGCGCCGGCGGCGCGCTTCGATGGTTTCGTGCTGCAGCCGATGGTGCCGCGCGATGGCGCCTACGAACTGACTTTAGGCGTTCGCCCCGGCGGCGGTTTCGGGCCGGTGATCTACTTCGGGCAAGGCGGCACGGAAGCCGAAATCATCAACGATTTCTCCTACGGCCTGCCGCCGATCAACATGCATCTGGCCCGCGAGATCATGGCGCAAACCCGCATCTATCAGCGGCTGCGCTACAGCCTGCTGCGCCGCGCCAACCTCAACGCGCTGGCGCTGGCGCTGGTCAAGATCTCGCAAATGATCGTCGATCTGGACGAGCTGACCGAACTGCACATCAATCCCTTGTGGGTCAACGCCCAAGGCGTGGTGGCGCTGGACGCCCGCGTGCAACTGACGCCGGTCAGGGGCATCCCGACCGAGCGGCTGGCGATCCGCCCGTACCCCAAGGGACTGGAGGAAACCATCACCCTGTCCAACGGTTGGGAACTACGGCTGCGTCCGGTGCTGCCGGAAGACGAGCCCGCCCTTCACGCGCTGGTGTCGCGGGCCTCGCCCGAGGACTTGCGGCGGCGGTTTTTTCAGCCGATCCGCGAACTCTCGCACGAGATGGCCGCCGGCCTGACCCAGATCGACTACAACCGGGAAATGGCGCTGGTGGCGGTCGGCCCCGGCCTGCCCGGCAAGGCCGAAATTTTCGGCATCGCCAGCCTGAGCGCCGATCCGAACAACGAGCGGGCGGAGTACTCCATCCTGGTGGACCGCGCCCTCATCGGCATGGGCCTCGGCAACCTGCTGATGCGCCGCATCATCAGCTACGGCCGGGCGTGCGGCATCGGCGAAATCTACGGCGAAGTGCTCAAGGAAAACAAACCGATGCTGCAACTCAATCAGGCGCTGGGTTTCGCCATCCACTCCGACCCCGACGATCCCGGTTTGAAGCACGTCACTCTCAAACTCCATCATATCGGCTCCTCCGCCGGGTAAATTCAGGACAATCCACATGAGCGAAAAACGTCTCCTGGTCATCGACGACGAACCGGAAATCGGGGAATTCGTGCGCAAGGTGGCCACCGGCCTGGGCTACGAGGTGCGGGTGACCACCGACGGCCACGCCTTCCAGAGCGCCTACCACGAACTGCGCCCGACCACCATCGTGATGGACATGGTGATGCCCGAGATGGACGGCAACGAGCTGGTGCTGTGGCTGATGGAACAGCACTACGACGCCAACCTGATCATCATCACCGGCTACAATCCCGACTACGCCAAGGACGCTCGTCTGCTGGCGGAATTCAAGGGCTTGCGCTCGGTGATCACCCTGATCAAGCCCATCCGGCTGGACAAGCTGCGCGAAGTGTTGAGCGGCGGCTGAGCGGTCTTCGAGTGCGATCCCGCCACCGATGACCGCCGTCTCGGCGCGATTCCGGCGGGCGCCTCGTTCGACGCCCCGACGCCGCGCGCTCACGGCTTTCTCCCAAAGGAACCCGCCCGATGACACCCGCCCGATGCCTCCTGACCTTGATCTTCGTCGTGGCGGTGGCGGCGTGCCGCGCCGCCGATCCGGCCAACTCGGGAGAAGAACACGCTTTTCGGGTGGTGACGATGACCCGAGGGCTGGAGCATCCGTGGGGGCTGGCGTTCCTGCCCGACGGTCGCCGACTGGTGACCGAACGGCCCGGCCGGCTGCGCTTGGTCGCCGTTGACGGCACGCTAGATCCGCAGCCGGTGACCGGTCTCCCGACCATCGCCATTCACGGGCAAGGTGGCCTGCTGGACGTGGCCTTGCATCCCGGATTCGCCGAGAACGGCCTGATCTACCTGTCCTACGCGGCGCGCGGCGAAGGCGGTGTCGGCACCGAAGTGGCGCGCGGCCGGTTGGTCGATCATCGGCTGGAAAACGTCGAGGTGCTGTTCCGCCAACAACCCAAATCCAGCGGAGGGCGACATTTCGGATCGCGGCTGGTGTTCGACCGGCAGGGCTACCTTTACATCACGCTGGGCGACCGGGGCGAGCAGGAACGGGCGCAGAAAATGGACGATCTGGCCGGAAAAATCGTGCGGTTGCACGACGATGGCCGGATACCGGCGGATAATCCGTTCGCCGACCGGCCCGGCGCCCGGCCGGAGATTTACTCGCTCGGCAACCGCAACGTCCAGGGCGCGGCCTTGCATCCCGTCACCGGCGAACTCTGGGCGCAGGAACACGGCCCCCAGGGCGGCGACGAGGTGAACGTGATCCGCGCCGGACGCAACTACGGCTGGCCGGTCATCACCTACGGCGTCGAGTACGTGGTCGGCACCAAGATCGGCGAGGGCACCCACAAGCCGGGCATGGAGCAGCCGCTGCACGTCTGGGTGCCCTCGATCGCGCCCTCGGGCATGGCCTTCTACCAGGGCGACCGTTTTCCCCGCTGGCGCGGCGACCTGTTCGTCGGCGCGCTCAAGGATCAAATGCTGGTGCGGCTGCGTTTCGACGGGGAAAAACGGGTGAAAGAAGAGCGTCTGCTCAAAGGCGTGCTGGGCCGCATCCGCGACGTGCGCGCCGGACCCGACGGCTATCTCTACTTGCTCACCGATTCGCCCGATGGCGTCATCGCCCGCCTGGAGCCCACCGACGCCCGACCCAACACCAAGAATTGATCGCGAAAGTCCCCTCTCTTCTTGGTAGATGCCGAGGGTCAGGTTCGGTTTTTAGCGCGCTCGTCGAGAGTGATTTTCAGGCGTGCGCCATCGCCGCCGCCCGCTCGGCGTCCCGGTCGTGCGCGTGATCCTTGGCGATCAACATGTAGAGCGCCGGCACGAAGATCAGCGTGAACAAGGTGCCGACCGCCATGCCGCCGACCAGCACCAGGCCGATGGAATTCCGGGCGGCAGCGCCGGCGCCGGTCACCAGCGTCAACGGCAAGTGACCGGCGATGGTGGCGGCCGTGGTCATCAAAATCGGCCGCAGCCGGATCAGCGCCGCTTCGCGCACCGCCTCCAGCTTGGCAACGCCGCCGAACTGGAGTTTGTTGGCGAACTCCACGATCAGAATACCGTTCTTGGCGATCAGGCCCATCAGCGTGACCAGCCCGACCTTGGAATAGATATTCAGCGTGGTGGTCCAGGCTTCGGTCAGCGGGAACGGAATCTGCGGGTTCGGCATTTTCAGGAAGGTGAACAGCAGCGCGCCGAACATCGCCAGCGGCACCGAACCGAGCAGGATGATGAAGGGATCGCGGAAGCTGTTGAACTGCGCCGCCAGCACCAGAAAGATCATGATGACGGCAAACCCCATGGTCGCGAAGAACCGGCTGCCGCCCTCCAAACGCAGTTGGCGCGACTCGCCGGTGTAGTCGATCGTGTAGCCCAGCGGCATCAGCTTGGCGGCCTCGTCTTCCAGAAAGCGCAACGCTTGATCGAGCGGCTGGATGGCCACCCCGCTGATCTTGACCGCGTTGAGCTGCTGGAAGCGGTTGAGCGAGCGCGGCTCGGTGCTGTTGCGCAGGGAGGCCACGGTGCTGAGCGGCATCAGTTGCCCGTTCGGCCCGGTGACGTAAATGTTTTCCAGTTGATCGGGGTTGAGGCGGCCCACCCGCTCCACCTGCGGAATCACCTTGTAGCTGCGGCCGGCGATGTTGAAGCGGTTGACGAAGTTGCCGCCCACGGCGGCGGTCAGGTCGGCGCCGACCTGCTGGAGATTGAGGCCGAGCGCGGCCACCTTGTCGCGGTCGATGGCGATTTCGGTCTGCGGCTGGTCGATCTTCACGTCGATGATCGGCGGGAACGCGAACATCCCGCTCTGCATCGCCTTGGTTTGAACCTGCTGGGCGATGCCCAGAATTTCCTGGGTGTCGGCGGTCGAGGCGATGATGAACTCGACCGGGAACTGGCCGCCGCCGGGCAAGGCGGGCGGCGTGACCGGGAACATTTGAATGCCCGGAATGGCTTGCAGCTTCTGCTGGATCTCGGGCAGGATTTGAAAAACGTTGCGCTCGCGCTCGGCCCAGGGCTTGACCACCATGCCGCCGAATCCCGAGGTCGGAAAGGTGATCTGGAAAGTGAACTGGGTTTCCGGCACGCTCTGGAACACCGCGTTGGCGGCGGCGGCGAAGGTGCTGGTCTGATCGAGCGTGGCGTTGGCCGAAGCATCGACGATGCCGAAGATCACGCCCTGATCCTCGCTCGGCGCCAGTTCCTCCGCCGAAAACATCCACATCGGCACCACCAGCACCGACAGCGCGCCCCACATCAGGTAGACCGCCGGGCGGGCGCTCAGGGCGCTGTCGAGCACCCGGCCATAAAATTGCTTGACGCGCTCGAAAACGGCGTTGATGTGCGTCGGCAACCAGTGTCGCTCATCCTCGGCGGTCAGCAGCTTGGAAGTCATCATCGGCGACAGGGTCAACGCCACCACACCGGAAATGGTCACCGCGCCGGCCAGGGTGAAGGCGAATTCGCGGAACAGCGAGCCGGTCAGCCCGCCTTGCAGGCCAATGGGGGTGTAGACCGCGATCAGGGTGACGGTCATGGCGATGATCGGGCCGATCAGTTCGCGGGCGCCGAGAATCGCCGAGTCGAACGGACTCTTCCCTTCCCGCAAATGGCGTTCGACGTTCTCGACCACCACGATGGCATCGTCCACCACCAGGCCGACCGACAGCACGATGGCCAGCAAGGTGAGCAGGTTGATGGTGAAGCCGAACACCTGCATCAGGAAGATCCCCCCGATCAGCGAGATCGGGATGGCGATGACCGGCACCAGGACCGACCGCAACGAACCCAAGAACAGGAAGATGATGATGACGACGATCAGCAGCGTCTCGCCCAGCGTGGTGACGACTTCCTGGATGGCGTTGTTGATGTAATCGGTGGCGTCGTAGGCGACCCGGGCCTGCAAGCCGGTCGGCAATTCCTTCTGGACCAGCGCCATTTCGGCGCGGATGCGCTTGATGACGTCGATGGCGTTGGCGTTGGGCAACGGAAAGATGCCCATGAACACGGCGGTCTGCCCCGAATAGCGTACCTCGGCGTCGTAATCCTCCGCGCCGAGCGCCACGTCCGCGACATCGGCCAATCGCACCAGCGTGCCGCCCTGCTGGCGGATCACCAGGTTTTTGAATTCCTCGACCGAGCGCAGATCGGTGTTGGCCGTGAGGTTGACCTGAATCAGCGAACCCCGGGTGCGGCCGATGGCGGCGAGATAGTTGTTGGCGGCCAATGCCTGCCGGATCTGCACCGGGCTGATGTTGAGCGCGGCCAGCTTGTCCGGTTTCAGCCAGACGCGCATGGCGAAGGTGCGGGCACCCAAAATTTCGGCGCGCTGCACGCCCTCCACGGCCGAGAGTCGCGGTTGCACCACCCGCACCAGATAGTCGGTGATTTCGTTCTGCTGGAGGATGTCCGAGGAAAAACTCAAATAGGCCGACGCGAACTCGCTGTCGGCGGACTCGATGTTGAGCACCGGCACTTCGGCTTCCGGCGGCAAATCGCCGCGCACCTGATCGACCTTGGAGCCGATTTCGGCCAGCGCTTTGGTCGCGTCGTAGTTCAGCTTGAGGCGGGCGCGGATGGTGGAAAGACCCTGGGCGCTTTGCGATTCCAGATATTCGATGCCGTCCGCCGCCGCGATGGCGCGCTCCAGCGGGGTGGTGATGAAACCGCGCACCAGGGCGGCGCTGGCGCCGATATAGGCGGTGGTGACCGTGACGCTGGCGTTGTCGCTGCGCGGATATTGCCGGACGTTGAGGGTGAAAATGGCCTGGATGCCGGCGATGATGATGACCAGATTGACGACAATCGCCAGCACGGGCCGGCTGATGAACAGGTCGGTGAAAGACTTCATCGCGCCGGCCTACGAGTTGGCGGGCTTGGGCGCGAGTTGGAAATTGGGCGCCAGCTTGTTGTCGACCACCACGCTCATGCCGTTGCGGAGCTTGAACACGCCGGTGGTGACGATGGTTTGGTCAACGTCCAGCCCCGACACGACCACCACGAAATCGCCGCGCGTCTTGCCGAGCCGCACGAATTTCTGGTTCAACACCTTGCCGACCGCGCCGGTTTTCTCGTCCTTCTTGTCCTCGACCACGAACACCGAATCGCCGTAGGGCGCGTACAGCACCGCCGTGGCGGGAATCATCAGCACCCGCTCCATCTCGGGCAGGTCGGCGGCGACGTTGACGTACATACCAGGGCGCAGCTTGCCGGCGGGATTGGCCAGCGTGGCTTGCAGGCGGACGTTGCGGGTCACCGCGTCCACTTCCGAATTGATGGCGGTCAGCTTGCCCGTGAAGCTTTGCCCCGGAAACGCATCGGTGGTGACGCGCACGGTCATGCCCACGCCGAGTTGGGAAAGATTCTGCTGCGGCAGCGCGAAATCCACGTACACCGGATCGAGCGACTGGAGGGTGACGATGGCCGCGCCGTTGTCGAGAAATTGGCCGAGGTTGACCTGGCGGATGCCGGTCCGGCCGGCGAAGGGCGCGCGGATGGTCTTTTTGGCGATCACCGCGCGGATGTTGTCGATCTGGGCGTTGGCTTGTTTGGCCTGGGCTTCAGCGCTGTCCAGATCGGCCTGCGACATCATGCTTTTGCCGCGCAGATCGCGGGCGCGCTCCAGATTGAGGCGGGCCAAGTCGGCGCTGGCCAAGGCCGAGCGGAGCTGGGCTTGCTCGACCGACGAGTCGAGTTCCACCAGCAACTCCCCCGCCCGCACGGTGGCGCCCGACTCGAACGCGATATTTTTGACCGAGCCCGCCATCTCGGCGCTCAGCATCACCCCCTGGACGGCGGCCACGGAGCCGACGGCGGTCAAGGTGGGTTGCCAGGTATCCGGTTTCACCTCGGCGGTGGTGACGGTTTCGGGCGGGGGGGCGAAATTGGCGCCTTGCGCGAACATGGTCTTAAACTGCAGGCCCTTGATGCCGGCGAGCGCTCCCACCAAGACCACCACGAGGATGAGGGTGAGGACGATCTTCTTGGTCATAGGCTTTCCTCGTGGGTATGGCCGTGGCTCTCTCCGAAGAGACTTCGGAAACCCCGAAAAAGTCCCGATCCCGGCGTAACGGGGGCAGGCTCAATCGGTTCGGACCCGGACGGGCGATAGCCGGGTTTGAATTGCGAATCATGTTGATGGATACTACATACATTCATGCATGTATGTAAATGGCCTCGGCATCGCCGGGAGGTTGTCCGATGGTGAGGAAGACGAAGGAAGAAGCCCAGGAAACCCGTCATCGCATCCTGGATGCCGCCGAGCAGGTTTTTCAGCGCCAAGGGGTTTCCCGCACATCCCTGGCCGACATCGCGGACGAAGCCGGCGTGACGCGCGGCGCTATTTACTGGCATTTCAAGAACAAGGCCGATCTCTACGACGCCATGATCAAGCGGGTTCTCGACCCGGAGGAGGCTCGTTGCAGCGTCGGCATGATGACCGATAGCGATCCGCTCGGGTTCATCCGCAATTTGGCGGTGGATTTTTTGCGGCGAATAACGCTCGACCCGCACTATCAGCGGGTGTTCGAAATCGCTTGGCACAAGTGCGAATACGTGGACGAAATGGCCGTCATCCGCGACAGCCACATGGAATGCGGTCGCCGCTTCATCGCGCTGCTGGAAGACGCGATGCGCCGCGCTCAGGCGATGGGCCAGTTGCCGGCCAGCGCGTGTCCGAGGCAAGCGGCGGTGGGGCTGATCGCGTTGCTCGACGGCCTCGTCGTGAACTGGACCCTCGAACCCGCCCTGTTTCCGCTGGCCGAGTACGCGCCCGGCGTGGTGGCTACCTATCTGGCGGGATTGCACGCTTCAGGCGGCCATTGACACGGAGCCGATGGCCGAAACCGGCGGCGCGTCCGCGCCGAAACCTTCGCGAATATAGTCGGCGAGGCACTCCGCCACCGCCGAAACCGAACCGCCCCGGTGCAGGGTGATGCTGGCGGGGGGCAGCGGCGGAAAACCCTCGTCAATGCCGAGCGGTCGCACGCCGGCCGGCAGCACACTGCGGCACAGCACGGTCACTGCCAGTCCCGCCGTGACCGCGGCCAGAATGCCGGCGATGCTGGCGCTGGTGTAAGCGATCCGATACGGCCGACCCGCGCCGCTCAGCCCGGCCAGCGCCCAGTCGCGAAACGGGCAGCCGCACTGAAACAGCGCCAGCGGCAGCGGCTCGCACTCGTGGGCCAGATGGCGTTCGGCGGTGGCCCACACGGTCGGCTCGCGGCGCACCACTTCGCCGGTTTCGGCGCCCGGCGCGCAGGTGACCAGCGCCAGATCGAGCCGCTCCTCCGCCAGCATCCGCCGCAAAGTCACGCTGGGCTCGCAATTCACTTCCACCTGCACCCGCGGAAAGGCCCGCGCGAAACGCACCAGGATTTCGGGCAGGAAGCGCCCGACATAATCGTCCGGCGTGCCGATCCGCACCAGCCCGGACAAATCGGGGCGGGTCAAAGCGGCGACCGCCTCGTCGTGCAACTTCAGCAAACGGCGCGCGTAGCCGAGCAGAGCCTCCCCGTCGGGCGAGAGCTGCACGCCGCGACCGTCGCGCTGGAACAGCGGCCGATCCAGCGTCTCCTCCAGTCGCCGCACCTGCATGGAAACGGCCGATTGCGTGCGATGCACCTGCCTGGCGGCCTGGGTGAAGCCGCCGGCATCGACGATGGCGACGAAGGTACGCAGTAGATCCGGATCGAGTTGGGCGGACATGGCGAGGCTCCCGATTCATCAATAATATGAATCTATCATATCAAACTTATTCGTTTGATGAATCGATTTTTCCTCAGCATACTGTCTTTAGATCAAAATCAGCGAGGAAAAAGTCATGTTTCGCGATGCTACCTTATGCCTGGAAATCCCCTCCGAAAGCCCGCCCGGTGCTCGGGCTCGCCTCCGCGCCGCGCTGGCCCGCATGCGCGAGTGGTATGAGGTTTATCGACAGCGCCGCGCCCTGTTGGGTCTCGACGATGCGATGCTAAAGGACATCGGCATCAGTCGCGCCGACGCGCTGCGGGAAGGCAACAAACCGTTTTGGCAGCCGTGACGAACGCGATGCGACCGGCCACTCCTCGGTGGCCGAAATGGCGCGGCCGAGATCAGAATGTCGCGTTGGTGGACGTTCCAGATGGCTCGCCCCGAGAACCGAGCCATTCGACAAACTCCTCGGCCGGCACCGGCCGACCGAAATAATATCCTTGGGCTAGATCGCAGCCTTGCTCCAGCAGGATGCACCGCTGTTCTTCCGTTTCCACTCCTTCCGCCACCACCTTCAGCCCCAAGCTGTGGCCGAGGTTGACGATGGTGGCGGCGAGGATGCGGTCGTCGGGGTCGGTGACCAGATCGCGCACGAAGCTCTGGTCGATTTTCAGCGCGGTGATCGGCAGGCGCTTGAGATAGCTGAGACTCGAATAACCGGTTCCGAAATCGTCGATGGCCAAACCCACGCCCAACCGGCGAAGCGCCCACAAGGTATCCGTGGTTTGCGCGCCGGCTTCCAGCAAACTGGATTCGGTCAGTTCCAGTTCCAAGAGTTGCGGCGCGAGTCCGTGGGTCGCCAGCAGATTTTCGACGCGCCCGATGAAACCGGGTTCGCGGAAGTGGCGCGCTGCCAGGTTGACCGCGACGCTCAGCGGTGGCAGCCCGGATTCACGCCAAACCGCGAGTTGATGACAAACCTCTTCCAGCACCCAATCGCCGATGGCGACGATCAGGTCGCTGGTTTCGGCCACCGGGATAAAACGTCCCGGTGGAATCAGGCCGCGGTCGGGATGCCGCCAGCGCACCAGCGCTTCGGCGCCGACCGGCGCATCGTCGATCAGGCGCAGCTTGGGTTGATAATAGGCGCACAGTTGACCCAACTCGATGGCTTTGCGCAGCTCCGATTCCAATACCAGTCGCTCGAAAGTAGCGCTGTTCATCTCGCGGGCGTAGAACGCCCGGGTATTGCGGCCGTCTTGCTTGGCCCGATACAGGGCGGCGTCGGCGTTCTTGAGCAAGTCGCCGAACGTCGAGCCGTCGTGGGGGTAGAGAGCGATGCCGATGGAAACGGTCGCTCGCAGGCCATGACCGGCCACGAAGAACGGCTGGCGGAAAGCGGCCAGCAGCTTGTCCGCCACTCGCAGCGCCCCCGCCTGATCGGTGTCCGGCAACAGCAGCACGAATTCGTCACCCCCCAGCCGGCAGACCGTGTCCGCCTCCCGGATGAGGCCGTTGAGCCGCGCCGCCACTTGCACCAGCAGAGCGTCGCCCTCGGCGTGGCCGAGCGAGTCGTTGACTTCCTTGAACCGATCCAGATCGAGAAACAGCATCGCCAATTCCGCGCTCCGACGCGCCGCCAGCGCCAGCGCCAATTCCGTCCGCTGGGCCAACAGCGCCCGGTTCGGCAGATCGGTCAGGGCGTCGTAGTAGGCCAGACGCTCGATGCGCTGTTCGGCTTCCTTCTGCTGGGTGATATCGGTGGCGATACCCACGTAGTACGCGAGCCGGCCCACCGCGTCCCGCACCTGGCTGATGGTGGCCAGCACCAGATAAAGCCCGCCGTCCTTGCGTCGGTTCCAGAACTCGCCCTGCCAAGCGCCTTCGCTCGCGACGATCCGCCACACAGCGGCGTAATAGGCTGCGGACTGGCGTCCGGACTGGAGCAAGCGCGGATTTTGGCCCAGCACTTCGGCTTCCGCATACCCGCTCAACTCGCAAAACGCCGGGTTGACGGCAACAATATTACCGTCCACACCGGTCACGATGATCGATTCGCGCGCCGCTTCAAACACCGCCGCCGCCAATCGCTGGCGCTCCTCCGCTCGCCGCCGGTCCGTAATGTCGCGAAATTCCGTCACCCGAACGGTCCGGCCCTGATAAGGGATATTTTTTCCGCGAATCTCCAGGGGATAGACGGTGCCATCCTCGCGTAGCCCCTCGACCTCGTAGGTTTTGGCATACCCGCTCACGATGTGCTCCACCACCAGTTCCCGCCACTCGGGCGCGATCAGCAGCAAGCCGTTCATGCCGACGAGATCGGCTATCGAGAATCCGGTCATGTCGGCCAATCCCTGGTTGCACTCCAAAATGATGCCATGATCGTGAATGCTGATACCGCCAAACGAAGCCTCGTGCAGGGCGCGGAAGCGTTCCTCGCTGTCCCGCAACGCCTCCTCCGCCTGCTTGCGCTTGGTAATATCGCGCAGGGTGGCATACAAAATCGGTTGTCCGTGCCACGGGATGGGCGTCAACTGCACCTCCACCCAGAAATCCGATCCATCGAGACGGCGATGATTCCACTCGAACCGCCCACCGCCTTCCCGATAAGCCGTCGCCATCATCTCCTCCGCTTTTTCGGCGGACAGCCGCCCGTCCGGTTGACGCTCCGGCGATAGATCGGCCGGATGGCGCCGCACGACTTGCTCCCGCGTCGTGGCGCCCAACATCGCGAGGACGGTTTCGTTGCAATCGACGAATCGCCCGCCATCGATCAGCAGAGCGCCATCGCCCGCCTTTTCAAATACCATGCGAAACAGCAGTTCGCGCTCCCGCAGTTCGAGGGTTCGGGCTTCCACCAGCGCCTCCGCCCGCCGGCGCTGGGATACCGTGGCGAACAGATAAAGCGCCACCAGGAAGGTGACCAACACGCCGGCCGGGGGAACCCACCGATAGGCGCTGTCGATATTGTCCGCGATAAAAGCGGCAGTCGGCTGAACCTCCACCCGCCAGATCCGGTCGCCCATAGGAAAATCCAGGCGATATCGCAACGGCGTATCCGCAGCCGCTGGGTCGGCCTCGACCGGTGGACGCCAGGTATAAAGCGACTGCCGTTCTTCCACTGGCGCGGAGAGGTCCGTCAAGCGCAACACCAACCCTTGGGGTTTGGTATCGGCCAGAGCGTTTTCGACGACATCGCCGATGCGGATCACCCCCAGAACGAAACCCTGCAACCGCTTTCGACGTTCGTCCACCGCGAGCGGATCTTCCCCGCCCTGATAGACTGGGGCGAACGCCAGAACCGCGTATCGTCCGGTGGTTTCCTGCACCGGAATGTAGCGCTCGGTGAGGGTCAGCCGACCGGTCTCCCAAGCTTGCAGGAGCGCCACTCCCCGCGCCGGATGAACCGAGTCGGGACTGTAACCCAGGGCCGCTTCGTTGCCGGCGTATGGTTCCAGGTAATAGACCGGAAAATACACCTCGCGGTCACCGGCAGGCACGAGCCCCCCGCCCAAATCCCGCTCGGTGAACTGGAACCCGGCAAAACCGTCCTCGCGGGCGGCGGCCTCGAATGCCGCGCGCTGTTCCCGAGAGACCTTGGGAATCCATTCGAGAGCCTGAAAGTCGCGATCTACGAGAATCGGCGCGACAAAGCGATGGAATTCCTGACGGCTGACAAACTCGGAGCCGATGAACAAGCGGCGCACGGCGTCGAGATCCCGAAGATTTCCCTTGAACTTCTCGACGATGATGCCGCTTCGCTCCGCCGCCACCAGTTGGAAGCGACGCTCCAACGCTTCTCGGCCGCGCTGGCGAAATTCCACGAATACGCCGGCGGTCAGCGTCAGCCCGATCAAGGCGGTCAGCGCGGCGATTCCCCAAGCTGCCGCCGCGACGGCCATTTTTGCCTCGCGCCGGGTTCGGTTGACGAAAAACGCCCCGCCGAGCAGTAGCGCCAAGGCCGCCAACCCGAGCGCGCCCATCAAGGCGCGGCCGGTATTCCGCGCCGTGGCGGAAATATCCTGCCGGATCGGCGTGCGGATCAGCGCGGCCGGTCTTGCCTCGATATCCGGCAGCATCTCGTACACGAACAAAGCCCCGTCCGGTCCCGGACGCAACTGCGGTTTGCCGGGCCGAAGAGTCGCCAGATAGTCGCGCTCATCCGGCGACAGGCGCGGGTCCAGAGCCGGGAACAACTCGAATGCCACCTTGGTTTGTTCGGCCAACCCTCTCAGCAACGGCGCGTCCAGAAACCGGCCGAACACCAACACGCCGCGCGCCGGCCCGGTAGCTTGAGTCGTCAAAATCGGGCTGGCGACCAACAGGAGCAACCCGTGTTCGGTGCGCAGCACACCATCGATGGCTTGCCCCTGTTCCAACGCCGGTTGGAGCAGGGACCATACAGCGGGTTTTTCGCCCGAGAATCCCCGCAAGGTCACAGCCCCACCCAACTCGGAATCGTAGCCCCCGCCATACAAAACCCGACCGTTCCGGTCGAAGATAAAGCAAAGGTTGAAATGCGAGTTTTTTTCCAACGCGTGCCAGTCGCCGAGATTGGAGCGGACGAACGCCGGATCGTGGCTGTCGGCGAAAGCGTAGGCATCGTCCCACTCGGCCCAGTTGCCCAACAGGTTGCGCAGTTGCCGCAGTTCACCCTTGATCGCCGCGCTCGCACGGGCGCTGTCCTCGGTCGCCTGCGCGTGCTCCAATCGCTGGAAGGCGGGATAGACGATCCAGCGATCCAGCGCCTGAATCGCCAGCAATACCGCCAGAAACGCGACCGTGACGGACAGGATCGCTTTTATCCCGATTTTCATGGTGATCATCGCCGTGTCGTTACGGGTGTCTCCAATTATCCTGGATTCTTCCGGTTTTCCCGATAAACCTCAAGTCTGGCGTTCACAATATGACACGTTCGGTTTGGCGGCGATGGGCGCGGCGACACCAAATTCCAAATAATAGGCCAGCAACGCCAGCAACCCGACGCCCGACGCCCACCCGCCCAGTTGCCAGACCCAGATCGAAGGTACGCCCAACCGCCAAGTTAACGGATCGCCGGGATCGCCGAACAGATCGTTACCGAGCACGGCGCCCGGTCCGGCGGCGAACCACAACCACAGCAGCAGCAAGATCGCGATGAGCGGAATCCAGCGGCGCTTGCGCGGCGGTAACGCCGTTTGCTCCGCCAGCCAGCGATGGGATTCCGCCTTGCGCTCGTCATCGTCGCGGGCGAACGCCGACAGCGAAATCGCTACCGCAAAATTCGCCAACAACCCCCAGGCGGCGGCGTGAACGGTCAACGGCCAGCGGCCCCAGGCATCGATGCCGAACCAGCGCAAGGCCTCTGTTTCGGTTAGCGTCACCACCGCCAACCCCCCCAGCAAACCGCAGCACACCCCCCCCCAACACACCCACCCCCCGCAGCACACCCACCCC
>RRZU010291568.1_pt1 | contig 40451 bp, 39 predicted proteins | sample 2165561 | NCBI WGS metagenome assembly RRZU01 (sample SAMN10456909, study PRJNA506462) | wastewater metagenome | isolation source: wastewater sludge | place: USA: Moscow, Idaho | reverse complement strand
CGCCGACCATGCCCCACTCCGCATCCGAGGGGCTCGGGACCGCCGAGAAGCCCGCGCCCGAATCTCACGGTGACAGCGAGAAGCCCGAGCCGGATAAGCCCGAACCGGATAAGCCCGAACCGGATAAGCCCGAGCCGGATAAGCCCGAATCCGAACCGTCCCCCGAGACCCCGCCCGACGCCGCACCGGAACTACCTGTCCCACCACCGGAACCGGCCCCTGTACCCGCGCCGCAGCCCGCCCCGGAGCCGCACCCGTCCGCCACCCCGTGCGAGATCGCCGCCGACCAACTCCCGCAGGTCGGCAGCTGATCAGTGGGTGAGGGTCTGCAGCTCTTCGACGAAGGCCAGCGACTCCCGATCGTTGGTGCCGAGCGGATGGACCAGCATGGTGGTCACGCCGGCCTCGGCGTAGGCGGCCAGGCGTTCCGCGACGAACCCCCGCGAGCCCACCAGCGACACGTGCCGAACCAGGTCGTCCGGAACCGCCTCCACCGCTTCCTGTTTGCGCCCGGCAAGGTACAGGTCCTGGATCCGATCGGCGGCTTCGCCGAAGCCGTAGCGGGTCGCCAGCGCGTGGTAGAAGTTCTTGCCCCGGGCGCCCATCCCGCCCAGGTAGAGGGCCAGTTGGGGTTTCGCCCAGGCCAGCCGGTCGTCCACGTTCTCGCCGACGGCCAGGCTGGCGGACACCATGATGTCCAGCGGGCCCAGCTGCGGATCGCGTTTGGCCGCGCCGGCCCGCAGCGCGTCGCCCCACACCTGATGGGCCTTCTCGGGATAGAAGAACACCGGTTGCCAGCCCTCGGCGATCTCCGCGGTGAGTTCGACATTCTGCGGACCAAGTGCGGCAATCGTGATCGGAATTCGTTCGCGCACAGGATGATTGATTAGCCGAAGGGGCTTGCCCAACCCGGTGCCGCGGTCGGCGGGCAGGGGGATCTGGTAGTGCTTGCCGGAGTGCTGGACGCGCTCGCGCCGCCAGACCTGCCGGCAGATGTCGACCACCTCGCGGGTGCGTCCCATCGGTGCATCGAACGGGACGCCGTGGAAGCCCTCCATGACCTGCGGCCCGGAGGTTCCGATGCCCAGCCGGAACCGGCCGTCGGAGACGTAGTCCAGCCCGGCGGCGGTCATTGCCAATAGCGTTGGCGTCCGCACGTAGATGGGGACGACGCCGGTGCCCAGTTCGATCGTGTCGGTCTTGGCGGCGAGGTAGCCGAGCTGGCTGACGGCATCATAGGAATAGGCCTCGGCCACCAGGGCGATATCGACGCCCACCTTCTCGAACTCGACCACCTGCTCGGCGGCGTCCTTGAACCCGCCCGCGTAACTGAGGAAGATGCCGGTGCGCATTCCAGGGTTATACCTCAACCGGTTGGTTGGGAAAAAGGGGGTGTGGTTTGGCTCACCCCACCGGGGTTCGGTGCGCGATGATATCTGGTGTGACACCGACGGGCGGTTCCCCCCGGCAGGGTCCCGGTCGGCCTGCTGGGGTGGACAGCCACGACACCCGGCAGCGGGTGATCGACGCTGCGTGCCTGTGCTTCGCCCGATATGGCTACGGTCCGTCGACCAACAACCTGATCGCTCGATCGGCAGGGGTCACCGCAGGCTCGGTCTACTACCACTTCCGCAGCAAACGGACCCTTTTCGCGGCGGTCTGCGACCACGTCTACGGCGGGCTGTTCGCCCGGTCGAGCCATCTGATGACGACCGACATCTCGCACCGCGACCTGCTGGCCGCCCTGGTGCGGATCACGGCCACGTTCAATCACGAATCACCAAGCGCGGCAGCGTTCTTCGTGGCCGCGGCCATCGACGCGCAGCGGCACAGCGAGCTGGCGGAGATTTACCGCAAAGAGGCCGACCGGGTCAGCGGCACGATCATCGCGGTCATCGAACGCGGTCAGGCGGCGGGCCTGACACCCAAGGACGTCGACCCGGTGTTGATGGCGCGGTTGATGAGGGCCGTGATCTTCGGTTTCTCGCAACTCACCACGAGCACCTCCGTGGCGGACAACGACGCGATCATCGGCCTGTTCGAGTCCGAATTCCTCGACCTACCGTCGCAGTAACGCGACCAATTTCTCCTCCGGTGGCACCGACGCCTCGTCCGGGTCGACGGCATCGGTGTGGGGCAGGTGCACCTCGGGATCGGCGAACTGCCGGTACTCCTTGTCGCCGGTCAACACGTGGAGCAGGAAGCCGGTCAGAAGTGGCCGCACGGTGCGCTGGGTGCTCCGGTCCGAGCCGCCCAGCCCGACGAACTTCGACAAGCGGCGATTCTCCGGCAACCCGGTGGCCTCGGACTTGCTGACCGTGCGCAGGACGGCGCCGGGCCAGGCGCGGGCCAGCTCCAGGGCGTTGAACCGGACGTTGGCGGCGTCATCGGGTGCGCCGATCACCAGGCCGGGCAGTGTCAGCGTCGCTGCGGGCTCCTCCGCGGCCGGCCGGGTGGTGGCCGGGTAGAGCGCCGCCACGCCGCGCAGCCGGCTGCCCAGGCCGGCGGCGGTGAACACGGCGGCCGACGCCCCGAACCCGTGCCCGGCGACGGCCAGCTTGCCGGGGTGCACGCTGATCCGGCCAGGGCCCAGCCGCACGCCGGTGATGATGTCGAGCGTCGTGCCGAGGTCGAAGGCCAGGTTCAGGACGGATGGGGCGATGCCCCGCTCGGTGTCCGGTGCGGCCGCCACGATGCCCCACGACGCGAGATGTTCCAGCGTTCCGGCGTAGCCGGCCGCCGATGTGACCCAATCGTGGCCGAAGGCGATGCCGGGCAGTCCGAGGCCGTCCTCGGGGGTGTAGACGACGCCCGGTTGCCCGGCGAATGCCAGGTCACCGCGTAGGACGCGGTGCGGACCCGGCCTGGACAGGGCGGCGACGAGCTTCTTGATGGCGGCCACCGCACGACCGTAGCTCAGCGGCTGTTGGTCCGGAGCTGCACTAGGCTGGTTCACCATGTGCGGAATCGTCGGCTACGTGGGGCAGCGCAACGCCCGCGACGTTGTCGTCGACGCGCTGCGCCGGATGGAGTACCGCGGATACGACTCGTCGGGCATGGCCGTCCTGGACGGCACGGGCGGGATGACGGTGCGCCGACGGGCCGGACGGCTGGCCAACCTCGAGGAGGCGCTGGCGCTCACCGACCCGCTGGACCTGCAGGGCGGTACCGGTATCGGGCACACCCGGTGGGCCACGCACGGACGGCCGACGGATCGCAACGCCCACCCGCACCGGGATGCGTCCGGGCGCTTTGCCGTCGTGCACAACGGCATCATCGAGAACTTCGCCGCCCTGCGCGCTGAGCTGGAGGCCGACGGGGTGGAGTTCGCCAGCGACACCGACAGTGAGGTCGCCGTCCATCTGGTGGCCCGTGCGTTCCGCAGCGGCGAGACGGCCGGAAATTTCGTGGGCTCGGTGCTGGCGGTCCTGCGCCGGCTCGAGGGCCATTTCACCCTCGTCTTCGCCTTCGCCGACGAGCCGGGCACGGTGGTCGCCGCCCGCCGGTCCACCCCGTTGGTGGTCGGGATCGGTGAGGGCGAGATGTTCATCGGTTCGGATGTCGCGGCGTTCATCGAGTACACCCGGGAGGCCGTCGAACTCGGTCAGGACCAGGCTGTCGTGATCACCGCCGACGACTACCGGATCCTGGGTTTCGACGGCACCCCTGGCGACGCCGATGCTCGGGTTTTCCATATCGACTGGGATCTGTCGGCCGCGCAGAAGGGCGGTTACGACTTCTTCATGCTCAAGGAGATCGCCGAGCAGCCCGCGGCCGTCGCCGACACACTGCTCGGGCATTTCGTGGACGGCCGCATCGTCCTCGACGAGCAGCGGCTGTCCGATCAGGAACTCCGCGAGGTGGACAAGGTCTTCATCGTGGCGTGCGGGACGGCGTATCACTCCGGGATGCTGGCCAAGTACGCCATCGAACACTGGACACGGTTGCCCGTCGAGGTCGAGCTGGCCAGCGAGTTCCGCTACCGCGACCCGGTCCTGGATCGCAGCACCCTGGTGGTCGCCATCAGTCAGTCCGGCGAGACGGCCGACACCCTCGAGGCGGTCCGGCACGCCAAGGGCCAGAAGGCCAAGGTGCTGGCGATCTGCAACACGAACGGCAGCCAGATACCCCGGGAGTGCGATGCGGTGCTCTACACCCGCGCCGGACCGGAGATCGGGGTGGCTGCCACCAAGACGTTCCTGGCGCAGATCGCGGCAAACTACGTCGTCGGCCTGGCGCTGGCGCAGGCCCGTGGCACGAAGTATCCCGACGAGGTGGCCCGCGAATACCGGGAACTCGAGGCGATGCCGGACCTGGTATCCGACGTTCTGACCCGGATGGCTCCGGTCGAGGCTCTCGCCGAGCGGTTCGCCCGATCCGATGCGGTGCTCTTCCTCGGCCGCCACGTCGGGTATCCGGTGGCGCTCGAGGGTGCGCTCAAGCTCAAGGAACTCGCGTATATGCACGCCGAGGGGTTCGCCGCCGGTGAGCTCAAGCACGGCCCGATCGCGCTGATCGAGGAGGGTCTGCCGGTGTTCGTGGTGATGCCGTCGCCGAAGGGTTCGGCGCTGCTGCACTCCAAGCTGCTGTCCAATATCCGCGAGATCCAGGCCCGCGGTGCGGTGACCGTGGTGATCGCCGAGGAGGGCGACGACACCGTCCGGCCGTACGCCGATCACCTCATCGAAATTCCTTCGGTGTCAACGCTTTTCCAGCCCTTGCTATCCACCGTTCCGCTGCAGGTGTTCTCGGCGGCGGTGGCGCGGGCACGCGGCTACGACGTGGACAAGCCGCGTAACCTGGCCAAGTCCGTCACCGTCGAATAAGCACCGTCGAGTAGCTCAGCCCCCGACCGCTTGGATGTAACCCCATAGCGCCATCAGGCAGCTCAGGGCGCAGATACCCAGCGTGCCCACCGCGAACGGCCACGCCGATTCGCGACGGACCAGGCGGACGATCGTCAGCCCGCTGCCCACGACGGCGATCAGCGCCGCAACGCCCAGGCCGGTCATGATGGCCGTGACCCCGGCATCGATGTGGCACGTCGCGGGCGGGCAGTAGTCGGTGAAAGCCAACATCATCAGACCCATGAAGCCCGCCCCGGCGGTGCCCAGCACGGTCACGATCATGGCGACGATGGAGATGGTCAGATCCGCCGCCGCGATGGGGGGCTTGGGCGGGGGCGCATAGCCGGGCGGCGGATAACCGTAATTCATGGTGCTGATCGTAAGGTGTGCCGAGCGTGCGCCGGAACCGTACGAACCGCCAGCGAACGCCAATATTGGATCGAGAAGTACGCTCGACCCATTGAACCGACTCTGCTAGCTAACTAGTGGCGGTGGCAGCAACTGAAGCCGCAAGCATCAATTTTCCCAGATCAACTGTTGATATTTTCTTACCCGTAAGTAAGATCTGCCATGGTCATGAAGTTCTGGCAAGGTCGGTCGGGGAGATGATGGTTAGTATTGCTCCGCAGGGAACCGATGGGTGGCAACCATTGCACGTTGACGGTCGCCACATTCTCGGCGAGGCTCGCCTCAGCATTCGCGGACTCGACTACCGGTTCGTCCGAGAGCGCGTCAGCACACCGACGCGCTGGCAATTCAACGAACCGCACCACACGTTCGTCGTGCACCACGCCGGACGTCTGCGGACCATGCGTTTCGAGTACGAGGACGGCCCGCGCGGAACGCTCACCCTGCAACCCGGTGACATCTGGGTGATTCCCGCCGGTCACCGCTGTGGCGCGGTGCTGGTCGGCGATTCCATCGAGTACGTCCAACTCACCGTGGCCGAGCGGGTGCTGGGCCACGGCCAGCTGCGTCCAGGTCTCGGATTCAACGATCCGCTGGTGCACGAGTCGGTGAAGCGGCTGAGCTCCCTGGTGACGCGCAGCGACGTCACGGGTCTGCTGATGCGGGAGAGCATCGGCGAGGCGATCCGGCTGCATCTGCGTGATCAGTACACGGTGGATCGCCCCGAGGTCAGCGGTACGCCACGGCGGCTGACGGCCCGCAGTCGACGCCTCATCGCGGAACACCTGAAGGATGAACTCGCCTCCGACATCAGCCTGGAGCGCCTGGCCGAACTGGCCAAGATGCCGGTCAGCGCGTTCGTCACCGCATTCACGGCCACCTTCGGCGACACCCCGTACCAATATGTGCTCAACCGGCGGATCGACGAGGCGCAACGCCTGCTCGAGACCACCGAGATGCCGATCCGGGACGTCGGTGCCTCCGTCGGCTTCTCCACGCCGAGCCATTTCGCGTCCACGTTCCGGCACCGCGTCGGGGTCACACCCAGCCAGTACCGGTCCAACGCCCGCAACTGATCTCTACGCTTGGTGCCGATGCGGCACTACTACTCCGGTCAGCAGATCCGTGATGCGGAAGCACCGCTGCTGGCCGCGCTCCCCGACGGTGCGCTCATGCGGCGCGCCGCCTGGCCCCTGGGCGTCGCGATCGCCGAGGAGTTGCGCCGCCGGTCCGGCGGGGTGGCGGGCCGCCGGATCTGTGCCGTGGTCGGATCGGGCGACAACGGCGGCGACGCTCTGTGGGCCGCCACCTTCGTGCGCCGGCGCGGCGCTGCGGCCGACGCGGTCCTGCTGGACCCGGCCCGTGCCCATCCCGCCGCCCGGGCGGCATTCCGCCGGGCCGGCGGCCGTGAGGTGGCCGCGGTAGCACCGGGCACCGATCTCGTGATCGACGGCGTCGTCGGTATTTCGGGTAGCGGCCCGCTGCGCCCCGCGGCCGCCGCGGTGTTCGCGGCTCCCCAGGCCGTCCACGTTCCCGTCGTCTCCGTCGACCTGCCCAGCGGTGTCGACGTCCTGACGGGCGCCGTCACGGGCCCCGCGGTGCGCCCCGTGCTGACGGTGACCTTCGGTGGGCTCAAACCCGTGCACGCGCTGGCCGACTGCGGCCGCGTCCGCCTCGTCGACATCGGCCTGGACCTGCCGGTCACCGACCTGCTGGGGTTCGACGCCGCCGACGTCGCCGCGCGCTGGCCGCTGCCGGGGCCGCGCGATGATAAGTACAGCCAGGGCGTGACGGGCATACTCGCCGGTTCCGACGGTTATCCGGGGGCTGCGGTGCTGTCCACCGGCGCGGCCGTGGCCACCCACTCCGGAATGGTCCGGTACGTGGGAAGTGCTGCGGCGCAGGTTGTTTCGCACTGGCCCGAGGTGGTGGCTGCGCCCCGGCCGGAGGTGGCCGGCCGGGTGCAGGCCTGGGTGATCGGCCCCGGATTGGGCACCGGGCACGCCGAGTCGGCGACGCTGCGCGCGGTGCTGGCCACCGACCTGCCCGTGATCGTCGACGCGGATGCGCTGACCATCCTGTCCCGGCACCCCCACCTGGTCCGGTCCCGCACCGCGCCGACGGTCCTCACTCCGCATGCCGGCGAGTTCGAGCGGCTGGCCGGCCATCCGCCCGGCGATGACCGGGTGGGCGCCGCCCGCGCACTGGCCGACGACCTGGGTGCCACCGTCCTGCTCAAGGGCAACGTCACCGTCATCGCCGATCCCGGCGGGCCGGTGTACCTCAACCCCGCGGGCGCGGCATGGGCGGCCACCGCCGGATCCGGCGACGTGCTCTCCGGGATCATCGGCGCCCTGCTGTCGGCGGGACTGCCCCCGGCCGAGGCGGCCGCTGCCGCGGCGTTCGTGCACGCCCGGGCCGCCGAGGTGGCCGCTCACGATCCGGGTCCGGCGCCGGTGCCGACGTCGGCGTCCCGCATCCTGCATCATCTGCGCGCGGCGATCGCCGAAATTCTGTAGAAGGGTTCTCATGCCGAACATTTCTCGTCACTCGTCGATCACCCCCGCCTACACCGGACGCATGTCGACCACGCCGGTGCCCGCACTCCGGCTACCCGATGAATGCATGGAACCGGTTTCGGCCTACCGGTTCATCCACGACGAGCTGATGCTCGACGGCAGTTCGCGGCTCAACCTGGCGACCTTCGTGACCACCTGGATGGATCCCGAGGCCCAGGAACTGATGGCCGAGACGTTCGACAAGAACATGATCGACAAGGACGAGTATCCGGTCACCGCGGCCATCGAGCAGCGCTGCGTGTCCATGGTGGCCGACCTGTTCCACGCCGAGAATCTGCGCGACGACGATCCGGCGGCGGCGGTCGGGGTGTCCACCGTCGGGTCCAGCGAGGCGGTGATGCTGGCCGGTCTGGCGATGAAGTGGCGCTGGCGGGCCCGGGTCGGCGACTGGCAGAAGCGCACACCCAATCTGGTGATGGGATCCAACGTCCAGGTGGTGTGGGAGAAGTTCTGCCGGTACTTCGATGTCGAACCGCGCTACCTGCCGATGGCCGAGGGCCGCTACGTGATCACCCCGGAACAGGTGGTCGACGCCGTCGACGAGGACACCATCGGGGTGGTGGCCATCGTCGGGACGACGTTCACCGGCGAGCTCGAGCCCGTCGCCGAAATCTGTGCGGCACTGGACAAGTTGGCCCGCACCAAGGGCAAGCCGGATGTGCCGGTGCACGTGGACGCCGCCAGCGGCGGCTTCGTGGTGCCGTTCCTGCATCCGGAACTGATGTGGGATTTCCGGTTGCCGCGCGTGGTGTCCATCAACGTGAGCGGGCACAAGTACGGGCTGACGTATCCGGGCATCGGTTTCGTGGTGTGGCGCAATTCCGAACAGCTGCCCGAGGAACTGGTGTTCCGGGTCAACTACCTCGGCGGTGACATGCCGACCTTCACGCTGAACTTCTCCCGGCCGGGCAATCAGGTGGTCGGGCAGTACTACAACTTCCTGCGGCTGGGCCGGGAGGGCTTTACGTCGGTCATGCGGTGTCTGTCCGAGACGGCGCAGTGGCTGGCGCATCAGCTGACCGCCATGCCGATCTTCGAGGTGATCTCCGACGGCTCGGCGATCCCGGTGGTCTCCTTCCGGCTGACCGGCGATCCCGGTTACACGGTGTTCGACATCTCTGCGCTGCTGCGCGGCTACGGCTGGCAGGTGCCCGCGTACACCATGCCGGACGGCGCTACCGACGTGGCCGTGCTGCGGGTCGTGGTCCGCGAAGGCTTTTCGGCGAACCTGGCCCGCGCGCTGCACGACGATCTGGTCGAGGTGCTGGGCAAGCTGGACAAACTGCCGGTCGGTGGGTTCGCCACCGAGGAGCATTTCGCCCACTGACCTCCCACCTGGGACACTGGACGGCGGTGACTAGAACCGTGAATCAGCCCCTGACCGTGCCCACCGCGGAGGTCGACCTCGACGCGATCGGGCACAACGTGCGGATCCTGCGCGAGCACGCCGGATCCGCGCAGGTGATCGCCGTCGTCAAGGCCGACGGCTCCGGCCATGGGGCCGTCGAGGCGGCCCGTGCCGCCCTCGCGGCCGGGGCCGCCGAACTCGGCGTGGCGACGGTCGGCGAGGCGCTGGAACTGCGTCGGGCCGGGATCACCGCGCCGGTGCTGGCGTGGCTGCATCCGCCGGGTACCGAATTCGCCGAGGCGCTGGCTGCCGATGTCCAGGTTGCGGTGTCCTCGGTCGGTCAGCTCGACGCGGTGCTCGTCGGGGCCCGCGAGACGGGCGTGCCCGCCACGGTGTCGGTCAAGATCGACACCGGCCTGAACCGCAACGGCGTCGCCGCGGCCGACTATCCCGAGGTGATCGCGGCCATGGGCCGTGCCGTCACCGAGGGTGCCGTCCGGGCCCGCGGCCTGATGTCGCACCTGTCGCACGGTGACGAGCCCGACCACCCCAACAACGATCGGCAGGCGGGTCTGCTGCGCGAGGCGCTGGCCACGGCGCGCCGGGGCGGCGTTCCGTTCGAGATCGCCCACCTGGCCAACTCGCCGGCGACGCTGGGCCGGCCGGACCTGGCATTCGATCTGGTGCGGCCCGGGGTGGCGGTGTACGGCCTCGACCCTCTGGAGGGGCGCGGCGGGTTCGGCCTGATTCCCGCGATGACGCTGAAAGCGCCTGTGCTGTCGGTGAAGTCGGTGCATGTCGGTGACGGGGTGTCCTACGGACACGACTGGAATGCGCCCGGTGACGGCTCCGTGGCACTGATCCCGCTGGGGTACGCCGACGGGGTCTTCCGCGTGCTGTCCGGCCGGATCGACGTGGCGATCAACGGACGGCGCTACCGCAACGTCGGGCGGATCTGCATGGACCAGTTCGTCGTCGACCTGGGACCCGGCGGTGTCGACGTCAGAGCCGGCGACACCGCGGTGCTGTTCGGGCCCGGGATCGCAGGTGAACCGACTGCGCAGGACTGGGCGGACCTGCTCGGCACCATCCATTACGAAGTCGTGACCTCGCCGCGCTGCCGAGTGGTGCGCACCTACCGGGGCGCCAATGCCTGAGGGTGGACAGCGGAGACGCCGATGGCTGGCCGGCGCCGCCGGGCTGTCGACGGTCGGCGCGGTCGCCGGGAGCACGGCGGCCCGATCGATGACGCGGCGCGTCACGGTCGAAGATGCTTACGCCGGTGAGGATTTCGGATTGATCGATGGTGATCGGGGATGTGTGGTCACCACGCCCGACGGCGTCGACCTGGTGGTCCGTGAAGTGGGGCCGGTCGACGCACCCGTCACCGTCGTGTTCGCGCACGGCTTCTGTAACAACATGGGCGCCTTCCATTTCCAGCGCCGCGAGCTGTCCCGGGTCTGGGGCGATCAGGTCCGGATGGTGTTCTACGACCAGCGTGGCCACGGCAGGTCCAGTTCGGCGGCGCCGCGGACCTATACGGTCGCGCAGCTGGGCTGCGACCTCGAGACCGTGCTCGCTGTCATGGCCCCCCGGGGCTCGGTGATCCTGGTCGGACATTCGATGGGCGGGATGACGGTACTCTCGCACGCTCGGCAGTTCCCCCGCCGGTACGGCACCGGCATCGTCGGTTCCGCACTCATTTCCTCCGCGGCCGAGGGTCTTTCGCGGTCACCGCTGGGGGAGATCCTGCAGAATCCGGCGCTCGAGGCGGCCCGGTTCGCCACCCGCTACGCACCGAATCTGTTGCAGCGCGGCCGCGGTGCGGTGCGCTCGGTGCTCGCGCCGGTGCTGCAGGCCGCGTCCTTCGGCGACGCCGCCGTCAGCCCCACCGTGGCGCGGTACTGCGATCAGATGATCCATGACACCCCCATCACCACGATGGTCGGATTCCTGCACGCCCTCGGCGTGCACAACGAGACCGGCGGACTGCCGGTGCTGGCGAAGATGCCGACCTTGGTGGTCTGCGGTTCGGCGGACAACCTGACCACCCTCGAACATTCCGAGGAGATGGCTGCCGCGTTGCCCCGGTCCGAGCTGGTGATCGTCGGTGGCGCCGGGCACTTGGTGCAGCTCGAGCAGCCCGAACCCGTCAACGCGGCGCTGCTGCGGCTGGTCGAGCGGTCCACCCCCAACAAGCTGGTGGCCATGGCGCGGCGGTTGCGTGGTGGCTGAGAGCGGATCCGCGGTGCTGGTCACCGCCGAGGATACCTTGGCGCTGGGGGAGAGCCTGGGCAGCGGGCTGTGCGCCGGCGACGTCGTCGTGCTCTCCGGACCATTGGGGGCGGGAAAGACGGTGCTGGCCAAGGGAATCGCCCGGGCCATGGATGTCGACGGGCCGGTGACCTCGCCGACCTACGTGCTGGCCCGGGTGCATCGGGCCCGGCAGGTGGGCGCGCCGGCCCTGGTGCACGTCGACGTCTACCGGCTGCTGGACCATGCCGCGGCCGATCTGCTCGCCGAGTTGGATTCCCTGGACCTGGACACCGACCTGGATGACGCCGTCGTGGTGGTGGAGTGGGGCGAGGGGCTGGCCGAGCGGTTGTCCGAGCGTCATCTCGACATCCGACTCGACCGGGCCGCCGACTCGGATGTGCGGACCGCGACGTGGTGCTGGAGCAGAGCATGACCCTGGTGCTGGTGATCGACACCGCGACTCCTACGGTGGCTGCGGCGGTGGTGCGTGCCGACGGCGTGCCGAGCATGCTGGCCGAACGGCTCACTCGCGATCCGCGGGCCCATGCCGAGTCGTTGACGCCCAATGTTCTTGGCGCCATGTCGGATTCGAACGTGGCGATGGCCGATCTCGACGCGGTGGTGGTCGGCTGCGGTCCCGGTCCGTTCACCGGCCTGCGGGTCGGGATGGCGACCGCCGCGGCCTTCGGGCATGCGCTGGATGTCCCGGTGTTCGGGGTGTGCAGCCTGGACGGCATCGGCGGGGGCACCACCGGCGAGGTGCTGGTGGTGACCGACGCGCGCCGCCGCGAGCTGTACTGGGCTCGGTACCGGGACGGGGTGCGGGTGGGCGGTCCCGCGGTGGACGCACCCGCCGACGTGCCGGTGCTCGGCGTCGCTGCGGTGGCGGGCTCGCCGGAGCACGCAGCCTTGATGGGGTTGCCGGTCGTCGGCCCGGAGTATCCCGATCCCGCGAATCTGGTTGCGGCGGTGGGTGATCTCAGTGCCCGGCCCGATCCGCTGGTGCCGCTGTATCTGCGCCGCCCCGATGCGAAGACACTCGAGGAACGGGGCCTGGCCCGGTGAGCACGATCGAGAACGCCGAGCTGACGGATCTGGTCCGGGGCGACGCCGCGCGCTGCGCCGAGCTAGAGGCCCAGCTGTTCGACGGTGACGATCCGTGGCCCGCGCAGGCGTTCTGCCGCGAACTCGATGCCCCGCACAACAAGTACGTCGCGGCCCGGGTCGGCGATCGGCTAGTTGGTTATGCCGGTATCGCGCGGCTGGGCCGTCGCCCACCGTTCGAATACGAGATCCACACCATCGGTGTCGACCCGGAATACCAGGGTCTCGGTATCGGCCGCCGGCTGCTGGACAGCCTGCTGCACTTCGCCAGCGGTGGCGTCGTCTACCTGGAGGTGCGGACCGACAACGCGGCGGCGATCGCGCTCTACGAGAGCGCCGGGTTCGAGACGATGGGAATCCGCAAGCGGTACTACCGGGTCAGCGGCGCGGATGCGTTCACGATGCGGAGGGAGGCCCGATGACCGTCATCCTGGCCATCGAAAGCTCTTGTGACGAAACCGGAGTCGGCATCGCCCGGCTGGCGGGCGGGACGGTGACTTTGCTGGCCGACGAGGTGGCCTCCAGCGTCGACGAGCATGCCCGGTTCGGCGGCGTGGTGCCCGAGATCGCCTCGCGCGCCCATCTGGAGGCGCTTGGCCCGACGATGCGCCGCGCGCTGGACGCCGCCGGCGTCGAGCGGCCCGACGTCGTAGCCGCCACGATCGGCCCCGGTCTGGCCGGCGCGCTGCTGGTGGGCGTGGCGGCTGCCAAGGCGTATGCCGCGGCGTGGGGTGTCCCGTTCTATGCGGTCAACCACCTCGGCGGGCATCTTTCCGCCGACGTCTACGAGCATGGCCCGCTGCCCGAGAGCGTCGGCCTGCTGGTGTCCGGCGGGCACACCCACCTGTTGCATGTGCGGTCGCTCGGCGAGCCGATCGTCGAATTGGGCACCACCGTCGACGACGCCGCCGGCGAGGCCTACGACAAGGTGGCGCGGCTGCTCGGTCTGGGCTATCCGGGCGGTCGCGTGCTCGACGAGTTGGCCCGAACCGGCGATCTGGGCGCCATCGTGTTCCCGCGCGGGATGACCGGCCCGCGCGATGATCCCTACGCGTTCAGCTTCTCCGGGCTGAAGACTGCGGTGGCCCGCTATGTGGAGGCGCACCCCGACGCCCCGGTGGCCGATGTCGCTGCGGGTTTTCAGGAGGCCGTGGCCGATGTGCTCACCCGCAAGGCGGTGCGCGCCGCGACCGACCTCGGGGTGTCCACCCTGCTGATCGCCGGCGGCGTGGCGGCCAACTCCCGATTGCGGGAGCTCGCCGAAGAGCGTTGTGCCGCAGCCGGTCTGGCGCTTCGCGTCCCGCGGCCACGGCTGTGCACCGACAACGGTGCGATGATCGCCTCATTCGCGGCCCACCTCATGGCCGCCGGCGCCGCCCCGTCGCCGTTGGATGTGGCCAGCGATCCCGGTCTCCCGGTGATGCAGGGTCAGGTCGCCTGACGCCCTCAGTACGGGGCTTCTTCGCCGCCCTCATTGCGGGCCCGTTCGGTCGCGATGTACCGCGCTCGGGCCTGTGCTCGGGTTTGCCTGCGCTTGGGCATCTTCAGCCCGCGCGCCGGCGCCGGCGGCGGACCCGCTGGAGGCGCGGGCAGGGTGGCCGTGGTGGTGTCCCACTGCGGGAACAGCAGGCTGGCAGTCGGCATGGAGGCATAGGTCAGCCCGCTGGGCGTGGTGATGTGCAGCCGGCCGTCCGGATCTTGCCGGTCCGACCAGCCGGGCCAGAATGTTTTGAGCAAGTGATGTTTTCGGCATCGGCACGTGGTGTTCGACGGATGCGTGGGCCCGGCCGGCCAGGGCACGGTGTGGTCGATGTCCGATCGCACCGCCGGCTGATCGCAGCCCGGGAACCGGCATGTCAAGTCCCGCAATCGGTTCCAACGGTCCAGTGCCGCCGATGGTCGATACCCCGGCTCGGGTGCGTCACCTGGAGTGGTCACCGGCCGGACCGTTGCCCCGCGGGCGATCAGATCGGCCACCTGCGCGCCGTCGATCAGTCCGGTTCCCGGCATCCCCGGGATCAGCCCGATGCCGCGCGGCGACTCGGGTTCGGGTTCTTCGGCAGCGGGCTCCTCGGGCTCGGCGTTGTCAGCGTCCTCGGCGTCAGGCCCGCCGTCCCAGTCCGGATCCGGGGGAGTGTCGATGGTGTCGGCCTCGGCCAGCAGGTGCACGACGAACCGGGCCGCGACCGGATCCGCGTCACCGGCCACCGGGCAGGTGTTCTTCCCGCAGCGGCACGGCAGCCGGGTGGCCCGGACGGCCAGTGCGCCCATGGCATCCGCGCGGCGCTGGGCCAGGGTGCGTGGGTCGTCGGCGCAGACCGAGGTGATCAGCGCGGTGACCGCTTCGCCGAGCAGAGCCGCGTCTGTTTTCGAGATCCTGCCCCAGATACTCGTGAAACCGGTGCCGTCGTCGGGATCCCCGATGGTGAAGTCGCGGCCGCGAAGGCCAGTGCGCACCCGGTGCACCGCCGCCCGGTCCCGCCGCGCCACCGCGGTGTCGACGGCCCGCTCCAGCTTCTGCTGGGACAACCGTCCCCAGCGGGCCGCGGTGCCGGCGATCTCGGTGTCGATCGCATCGAGCGCTCCGGTGTCGACCACCAGGTTGGTCCGCCAGACGATGGTTCCCACGGTGCGCGCCGAGACCCGTCCGTCGAGGAAGAGCGCGGCGACCTTCGGGAGTCGGTCGCGCAGGGTGACGGCGAGCGTCATCAAACCTGACGCGCTCCGCGCGGAGACCGTCAGGATGCAGGACAGCTCGGCGGCGCAGGCGTCCCAGTCGTCGCAGGCCCAGTCGGGGTGTTCGTCGACGCAGCGCCGCCGGACCAGTTCGGCGATGGCCGTGCTCTTGGCGGCCTCGGCGGCCGAGGCGAACCGGGCCCAGTCGGCGATGCCGGCCGCAAGGTCGGCGTCGGACAAACCCCGCAGGTCCGCGGGTCGGGGCGGCTGTTCGTCGAACATGCATTCGAACATAGTTGCGGCGCAAATGCCTGACCAGGGCGACGGCCGGAAAAGTGCCAGATCTGTGGATGAACCCGGGACTGTGGACAAACGTGTTCGCTGGCAGCGAGTTCACCAGATAGGCACCAACCCGTCCTTGAGTGCTAGCACTCGCGTGTATAGAGTGCTAGGTGGCAATCGGTCGCCCCCTGGGTCGGCACCCGCGACGACGGCGCAAGGCGTGATCCGAATGCCAAAACATCTGAGTAAGGCCCGGGGATAGGCCCCGGTCCGCACCTATATCAGTGAAGGGGCTCCATCGTGGCGAGCGTGAACATCAAGCCACTCGAGGACAAGATCCTCGTTCAGGCCAACGAGGCCGAGACCACCACCGCTTCCGGTCTGGTCATCCCCGACACCGCCAAGGAGAAGCCGCAGGAAGGCACCGTCGTCGCAGTTGGCCCCGGCCGCTGGGATGAGGATGGCGAGAAGCGGATTCCCCTGGACGTGTCGGAGGGCGACGTCGTCATCTACAGCAAGTACGGCGGCACCGAGATCAAGTACAACGGCGAGGAGTACCTGATCCTGTCGGCCCGCGACGTGCTGGCTGTCGTCGGTAAGTAAGCGAATCGTGTAGCGCCCCGGACAACTGTGTGCTGTCCGGGGCGTTGCATGTCTTAGCGAAAGACATTCATGAGCAAGCAGATTGAATTCAACGAGACCGCGCGCCGTGCCATGGAGGTCGGCGTCGACAAGCTCGCCGACGCGGTCAAGGTCACCCTCGGGCCGCGCGGTCGCCATGTCGTGCTGGCCAAGTCCTGGGGCGGCCCGACCGTCACCAACGACGGCGTCACCATCGCCCGCGAGATCGACCTCGAGGATCCGTTCGAGAACCTGGGTGCCCAGCTGGTGAAGTCGGTGGCCACCAAGACCAACGACGTCGCCGGCGACGGCACCACCACCGCCACGGTGCTGGCCCAGGCCATCATCAAGGCGGGTCTGCGCAATATCGCCGCCGGGGCCAACCCGATGGCGCTCGGACTGGGTATCGGCAAGGCCGCCGACGCGGTCTCCGAGGCGCTGCTGGCCGCGGCCACCCCGGTCGACGGCAAGACCGCCATCGGCCAGGTCGCCACGGTTTCCTCGCGCGACGAGGAAATCGGCGAGATGGTCGGCGAGGCGATGACCAAGGTGGGCGGCGACGGCGTCGTGTCCGTCGAGGAGTCGTCGACCGTCAACACCGAGCTCGAGATCACCGATGGTGTCGGCTTCGACAAGGGTTACCTGTCGGCGTACTTCGTCACCGACTTCGACCTGCAGGAAGCCGTCCTCGAGGATGCCTACGTCCTGCTGCACCGCGACAAGATCAGCTCGCTGCCGGATCTGCTGCCGCTGTTGGAGAAGGTCGCCGAGTCGGGCAAGCCGCTGCTGATCGTCGCCGAGGACGTCGAGGGCGAGGCGCTGTCGACCCTGGTGGTCAACGCAATTCGCAAGACGCTCAAGGCAGTTGCGGTCAAGGCGCCGTTCTTCGGTGATCGCCGCAAGGCGTTCCTCGACGATCTGGCGGTCGTGACCGGTGGACAGGTCGTGAACCCCGATGTCGGCCTGGTGCTGCGCGAGGTCGGCCTCGAGGTGCTGGGCAGTGCACGGCGCATCGTCGTCAGCCAGGACGCCGCCGGGATCGCCGGCGGCGGCGGTCCCAGGGATGCCGTCGACGCCCGCGTCAAGCAGCTCAAGGCCGAGATCGAGAGCACCGATTCCGACTGGGATCGCGAGAAGCTCGAGGAGCGGCTGGCCAAGCTGGCCGGCGGCGTCGCCGTCATCAAGGTCGGTGCGGCCACCGAGACCGCCCTCAAGGAGCGCAAGCATCGCGTCGAGGACGCGGTCGCGTCCGCCAAGGCCGCGGTCGAGGAGGGCATCGTGCCCGGCGGCGGAACCGCCCTGGTGCAGGCCCGCAAGGTGCTCGCCGACCTGAAGGCGTCGCTGTCCGGTGACGAGGCCACCGGTGTCGAGGTGTTCGCCTCGGCGCTGACCTCGCCGCTGTTCTGGATCGCCGCGAACGCCGGCCTCGACGGCGCCGTGGTGGTCGCCAAGGTCACCGACCTTCCTGCCGGTCACGGTCTCAACGCCGCGACGCTCGAGTACGGCGACCTGGTTGCCCAGGGCGTCATCGACCCGGTCAAGGTGACGCGCTCTGCGGTGCTCAACGCCGCGTCGGTGGCCCGCATGGTGTTGACCACCGAGACGGCGGTTGTCGACAAGCCCGCCGAGGCCGACGCGCACGCCGGCCATGGGCATCACGGGCACGCGCACTAATTAGTGACGACGAGGCACCCCCGGTCCTGTTGGGCCGGGGGTGTTTTCGTGCTGGTCGTCCGTATTTGTCAGAGGTCGAACGTAGGCTCGCGCACGCACCACTGCACCGAGGAGGACTGATGAGCTTGACCATGCCGGACGGCGACTGGTTCGCAAACGTTGAATCGCGCGCACACCCCTGGCCGGGGCTGGGCTGGAACACCGTGGGACTCGTTCATGACGACGTCGATGCTGCGGTGGAGTTCTACGCCAAGGCGATCGGCATGGTGCCCATCGCGGTGCTGCCCGACGAGAGCGGCGTGACGTTCTTCGCGCGCATGCGTTACCGCGGCGGCAATATCACCCTGAACAGGCCGGGCTGGGATTCGGACCTGAAACAGACCACCGCCGATTCGCCGCCGCACTTCATCTTCTACCTCTACGTCGATGACGTTCGTGCGACGGTGGCTGCCATGGAAGCGCGCGGCGCAATCTGTACCCAGGCTGCCGCGCAGACTCCCTGGGGTGATCTTCGTGCTCGCGTCCGCGATCCATTCGGATACTTGTGGGACCTCGCGCAGCGCAACGACACCCCTTCGTGATCGACTGACGGAACGCATCCGGGTCCTGTTGGGCCGGTGGTGTTTTGGTCGGTGAACTCGCCGCGCTCCAGTCTCGACACCAACACGTGCACCACGGCGGGAAAACCGCCCGCGCACAGCCCTGGTGCACGTATGAACGCCAACGTGCATGTTTCGATCGCGTCCAGAATCTGACCACCGCGCCGAAGGTGATCCCGTGCCCGGACTCGCCCAGCACCACCCAGCCGGCAAGCCGCCGTCGGTGATCACCAATCGCGGCGGGACCGGCACGGCCCGGCCCGTCAGACGAGCAGGCAACCCCTGGATCCGCATCGCGGCATCGAGGATCGGCGAGTGGACCGTCAACAGATCTCCATGATCGGTGAGTCCGGTGTGATCCTTCGGCCCTCATCACCCGGGACGGTCTAGCCTCGCGGAATGGACCGATTCTTCCAATGGGTCTGGGATCGACACGGGCGGAGATTTCCGTGGGCGATCTTCGTGCTCGTCTACGTCTCGGGAATGTCGGCGTACCTCGCGTTCTCGCTGATCATCGTGGCGTTCGAGTACTCCCATCGTTACGGGATGGCGGTACTGGTCACCGCGGTCGCGTTGCTCGTCCGGGCGTACATATTCGTGCTGCCCTTCTCACGGGAGATGCGACTGGTGCAGCGATGGGCCGCGGGCGACCGGACGGATCCGGCAGCGGTGCTGCGCGCCACCTTCACCCACGCGCGCAAGGCAATTCTCCGTGTCGTCGTGACCGATGCGGTCTGGGCGACCCTGCTCGGCGTTTGGGTCGGGATGATCGCCGGGGCAGACGAATGGCGCCTGGTGCAGTACGGGATTGTCGGTGTGACGTACGGCGCGGCCATTTCCTTCCTCGGTGTGCACGCGTTTGTCGAGGGTGCCTGGCGTCCGGTGCGGGCGGCGGTCGCCGGCGGCACCGCAATCGGCGATGCTCTGCCGCGGTCCCGTCCGACGATTGCCGACTGGTCGAACGCAGCCGTCCTCGGAATCGGGTTCGGCTTCGCCATCGGCGGTGCGTTCACGGCGTCCGTTGTCGATCGGGCCCGTGAGGATCCCGTCGTCGCCGTGGTCATCGCGGCTGTGATCACCCTCGTTTCCGGTCCGCTGACGATCATGACCATCTCACCTCTCCTGCGTCCGGTCCGCGACCTCGCCGAGGCGACCGAGCGCGTTGCCGTCGGCGAGTACGACCGACGGCTCCCCGTGGTCCAGGACGACGATCTGGGTGCGTTGGCGGCGTCGTTCAACCGGATGCAGTCGGGTTTGGCTGAGCGGCAACGACTTCAAGCGGCATTCGGGACCTATGTTGATCCGGCGCTGGCCCAGCGACTGCTGGACCAGCCAGATGACTTCTTCACCGGTGAGCGCCGGGAGGTGACGGTGATGTTCATCGACGTCCGGGATTTCACGCCGTTCGCCGAAGCGCATCCTGCCGAGGATGTGGTGGCCCGGCTCAACGCCCTGTTCGACATTCTGGTGCCGGCCGTGGTCGGAGCCGGCGGTCATGTCAACAAATTCCTCGGGGACGGCGCAATGGCCGTATTCGGCGCCCCGAGCGACCTACCCAATCATGCCGACGCCGCGGTAGGTGCCGCGGTACGGATTCACCGGGCGGTCGCCGCGCGATTCGGTGGGGACCTCCGCATCGGCATCGGGATCAACACCGGCAAGGGCGTCGCCGGCACCATCGGCGGCGGCGGTCATCTCGAGTTCGCGTTGATCGGCGACACCACCAATGTCGCTGCGCGGGTCGAGCAGCTCACCAAGACCACCGGTGATGGAATTCTGCTGACCGAGCCGTGCGTGGACGCCCTCACCGCGCGACCGGCCGGACTCATCGACCGGGGATCCCATGTCCTGAAGGGGAAGTCGGCGCCGATCCGGGTCTTCGGTCTCGACTGGTCCTGATTGGGGCAGACGCCCCATGTGCGCACCGGTTCGCGGCGGAATCCTGATGCCATGAACACGATCATGACTCCCCGTACCGCCGCGACGGCTGTCGCACACGACCCGCACCTGCCACCCGGACCCGACGAGACCGTCACCGGATTCGGTGTCATGGGACTGCCATTCGCCAGTGGCCACTATCTGTCGTTCCGCGACTTCCCGGCCGCGTCGTTCCTGCCCGGCGCGGCGGGCTACCGGTCGGTGTGGCACCGCGACCCCGCCGGCGCGTGGACGTTCTATGCCACCAGCGCCCCGGAGTGCAGCTGCGCGCGTTACTTCAGTTCGGCGACGACCAACGCCGCCGTGGTGTGCCCGATCGACGTGACCTGGACCGACGACTTCACCCTGAGGGTCGACATTCCCGAGATCCTCACGTGGACAATCGAATTGCGTCACACGCCGGCCACCAGGATGTTCACCCGGGTGGGTGCGCGGCTGCCGGAGTCGCTGTGGACCAACCCCGGCGCGCTCGGCGTGCTGGGGTCGCTGGCCGGCCCGGTGCTGGGTGCGGGCAAGGTCCGCATGGTCGGCACGATGCCCAACGGCCAGCGGTTCCGGATCGCGCCCAAACAGCTGTGGGCGGTCGCGTCGGCGCATGCGACGCTGCGAGGCCGGGACCTGGGAGAACCCCGACCGCTGACGGAACAGGCGCGGCTCGGCGGATTCTGGGCACCCCAGCGCGGGCTCGCGGTGGTGGGGCAGGGCCGATTCGAGGCCTTCGACCACACTCGGCACCGGGGTGCGGCACAGTTGATCTGATGGGCACCGGGACAGGTCCAACGCGAGCCGAACTGCTGGCGGCGCTATCGGTGGCGGTGGACCTCGGCCTGGGCCAGCCGGCCGAGCACATGCTGCGGTCGGCGTTGATCGGGACCCGTATCGCTGACCGCCTGGGCCTGGATGCCGGTGAGCGCGGCTGCGTCTACTACACGTCACTGATCATGTGGATCGGTTGCCATGCCGATTCGCACGAGTACGCGCGCTGGTTCGGCGACGACATCGCCGTTCGGCACGACTCGTATCTGGTGGACTGGTCCGGCGTGCCGTACCTGAAATTTCTGCTGTCCAATGTCGCACGCGGAGAATCGCTTTCGCGACGCCTGGTGGTGATGGCCGCGCTGTTCGTCAACGCCCGCGGGCAGTTGTCCCGGTTGATCCATTCGCATTGCACCTCGGCAGCGCTGCTCGCCGAACGGATGGGTCTGGGCGCCGATATTCAGCATGCGATCGGGTTCACCTTCGAACGGTACGACGGCGGCGGGCTGCCCGCCGGCGCTGCGGGCGACGCCATTCCGGTTGCCGTCCGCATCGCCCAGCTGGCCGACATGGTCGAGGTGCATCACCGCGCGCTGGGCGTGCAGGGCGCGATCGCGATGGTGCGGTCGCGGCGCGGCGGACAGTTCGACCCGCGTATCGCGGACGCCTTCATCGATGACGCCGACCGGATCCTGGCCGGGCCCGCGGTGGGCGATATCTGGAATGTGGCGCTGCGGGAGGCGCCCGACCGCACCCACGGTCTCGACGACGACGCGCTGGATTCGCTGTTGGAGGCACTCGGCGACTTCGTCGATCTGAAATGTCCTTTCACACTGGGACATTCGCGTGCCGTGGCCGATCTGGCGGCGGGTGCGGCAACGGTCGCCGGACTGGACGCCCCGACGGTCAGGATGATCCGCCGCGCGGGCCATGTCCACGACCTGGGCCGGATCGGCGTCTCGAACCAGGTGTGGTCCAAGGCGTCGGCGCTGAGCGCGGGTGAGTTCGAACGTGTCCGCCTGCACCCGTACCTGACCGTGCGGATCCTCAGTCAGGTGAGCGGTCTGCAGGAGGTCGCGGCGCTGGCCGGGAACCACCATGAATGCGTCAACGGCACCGGCTATCCGCGTGGACTGACCGGGCCGACGCTCGGGCTGCCGGACCGGATCCTGGCCGCCGCCGTCGGGTACCAGTCGGCTCGGGAGCCCCGGCCGTACCGCGCGCCGATGTCGGCCGGTGACGCCCAGCGCCGACTCCGTGCCAGGGCCGACGCCGGCGAACTGGACGGGACCGCGGCCGAGGCGGTTCTGGTGGCCGCCGGTCATCGGGATTTCCGTCCGCATCCGCGGCCGGACCGGTTGACGCCGCGTGAGGTCGAGGTCCTGCGCCTGGTGGCCACCGGGGCGTCGAACAAGGAGATTGCGGCCGCCCTGGTGATCAGTGAGAAGACCGCCCGCAACCACGTCGAACGGACCTACGCCAAGATCGGCGTCTCCAACCGGATCGGCGCGAGCCTGTACGCACTGCAGAACGGTTTGACCGCTCCCTGATTGAGGCAGTCGCCCCATGTGCCGGCCCGGCTCGGCGAGGACCATTGCGCACATGACAACGACAATTCGGGCCGGCGCCACCACCCGCTGGATGGTGATCGCGTACGGCGTCCTGTGCTATCTGGCGTTCCTCGCCTCGTTCGGCTATGCCGTGCTGTTCGTGATCGGCATCCTCGTTCCGCGCACCGTCGACCGGGGTGTCGCCGCGCCACCGGCCACGGCGATCGCGGTCAACGTCGCGCTGCTCGGAGTATTCGCCGCCCAGCACACCATCATGGCCAGGCCGGCCTTCAAACGATGGTGGACGAGGATCGTGCCGCCGGCCGTCGAGCGCAGCACGTTCGTCCTCGCCGCCAGTGCGGCGCTGGGCCTGCTGTGCTGGCAGTGGCGCACCATCGACGAGACGGTATGGGACATCGGACAGCCGATCGCCCGTGCGGCGGGGTGGACGGTCGCGGCCGTCGGCTGGCTGACCGTGCTCGCCACCACCTTCATGATCAACCACTTCGAATTGTTCGGCCTGCAGCAGGTTTTCACGCACTGGCAGGGCCGGCGGTTCACCGGGACCGGATTCCGCACGCCGCTGCTGTACCGGCTGGTCCGGCGTCCGATGATGCTGGGCTTCCTGCTCGCGTTCTGGGCCGCGCCGACGATGACTGCGGGTCACCTCCTGTTCGCAGCGGCGACGACCGGCTACATCCTGGCCGCGATCCGGATCGAGGAGCGCGATCTGTCCGAGTCGCTGGGTGATCCCTACCGCCGGTACCGGCGTGAGGTGCCGATGGTGCTGCCTACCGGTCGGTGTCCCTGGCACTGACCCCGGCGTGCCCGATCACGCGCCCACCGACTGCTCGAGGGACTTCAGCGAGGTCTCCAGATGGTCCAGCAAGCGCCAGGCCCCCTTCACGGTATGGCCGACGTCATCGTCGGCGAGTTGTTGTTCATCGACGAGAACAACACCATCCTGTGGCAGGAGAACCACAAGACCTCTATCGAGCGCTACACGAACTACTGTGCCGCGCAGGGCATTCCGGCCCGCGACCTGACCAGCTGGGACGCGTAGTCAGGAGCCGCCCACCTCTCGGTCGCCGCGCCACCGGAAGCTGTTGACGTACTTGCCCATATCCCTGGCCAGTTCCAGATTGGCCGGCGACGGATGGCCGGATCCATAGTCGGGGGTGAATCGGCGGTACGGGCCGACCGCGGCCGCGATCAGTGCGTAGTCGTGTTTGACGGCAACCAGCACGATGATCCGCAGCCGTGCGTACTTGCCGGCGGAGTTCTGCGGATACTCGTCGGCCGCCACGCCGTAGCCCGGCTGGTAACCGACCGATGCGTTCGGGATCTCATAGCTGACGGTGGCATTCGGGTACTTCTCCGCGATCAACGCCTGGGCGATGTCCTTCGGTGGCCGGTTCTCGGCCGGCTCGCCGAAGAGCACGAGGGTTCCGGTGTCGCCGCCGACATACCGCAGCACGATCCCGTTCGGGTTGTAGGTGGCCCGGTACGCGCTGCCCTCGCCGGGATGGTTGACCGAGAACGCGCCGTCGTCGGCCGTGTAGCGGGGATTCGTCTCGACCGGTTCGCCAATGGGCGGGCGCCCGCATTCGGGCGGGCAGCGGTAGGGGGCCACGCCGGGCGTCATCGCCAGTGCGACGACGGTGGTTATGACGGCGATGGCCGCCACTCCGCTGAAAGCGGTGCCGAGCACTCGGGCCGTGTTCGCTGGACGGCCCTCGGGAACCGTTGTCGCCCGAAGTGATTCGGACAGCACAGCGGCCTGGATCGCGACCCGTAATCCGAGCATTGCGAGCACGCTGATCACCAGATAGCCGGCCACGTACCAGGTGTTGGAGAACGGCGAGACGTCCAGCAGGCCGAATCCGGTGAACAGCACCAGTGCGCACAGCACCACCGCCACCGCCGCACGGCCGCCGGTGAACCAGAGCGCGATGCCGAACGCCCCGCCCACCGCCACGCTGGCCAGCGGCATGGCGGCGCCCTGGATGCCGGCCTCGACCAGGATCCCGTCGAGGGAACGGCCGTCGGCCACCAGCCCGGCGGTCAGCTGTGGCAGCAGGAAGATGACAGTGGCGGCCGCCGTGAAGGCGGTGGCGGCCGCTGAGCCGACCACGTAGCCGTCGAGCGATGCGAGGGGTGATCTGAACACCATCCGCACGATGGCCGCCGGAAGCAGCATCAGCAGGACCTCGATGATCGAAACGGCAACTGCGCGGCCCACATTCGGCCCTGCCGCTACCTCGAATCCCAGGGCGACGTCATACCCGTCGGCGAACACCGTGCCGGCCAGGTAGGCCCAGCCGGCACCCAGCGCGGCGCCGAGCGCCGCCGCCAGGAGCAGCATGCGCAGTGGGACGCGCCGGAATACGTCGATCTCGGGCAGGTAGGCGAGGAACAACATCGGGAAGCCGAATGCCGCGATCGCGATCATCGGCGCCTGCCAGCGCAGCAGGGCGAAGGTGGCCAGTAGCGCCAGCAACACCACCAGGCTGATCCGGAACGGGGTGCGCGATCGGCCGGGCAGTTGCGGGAACAGCGAGCTGGCCAGCCACGGGCGGAGCACCCGTTCGCGTGGCTCCACCACGAACGTGTCGAGTCGCAGCCGAGACGTCACGATCGGGTGGCGTTCTGCGCGTCGAGCAATTCGTGTGCGAGGTTGGCGACGTTGGGGCTGCCGAGCCCGGTCAGCAGGTCATAGCCCGGGGCGGCGATGTCGACGGCGTTGCTGCCGAAGTTGATCTCCCGGAACGCCGGTAGCTTCGAGCCTGCCGCGACGCGGTACAACAGGGGATTCAGTTCGCCCAGCGGCTTGCCGCCGTGCGCGGTCACGTATTGGTTCATCAATACGGTCAGCGCGGCCCAGATCGGTGCGGCCTGGGAAGTGCCGCCGCCGAGCACCACGCGTCCGTCGTAGACCATCCGCACGCCGGTGAATGGGTCGGCCACCGCGGCCACATCGGGAACCAGGCGATGTGCGGTGTCCCGGGCCGTGGACACTGCCCGCTGGAACAACGGCCGGTCGAACAGTGTCGTGACGCCGCCACTGGTGCCCTGGGACATCGGGACGTCGGTCCAGGCGTGCTCGGCAAGCCACCGGCCCTGCGGGTCCGTCGACAGCGTGGTGCCGCCCACCGACGTCATCTCCGGTATTGATGCCACCGCATCGACACCGATGTCCTGCACCCCCGGTGGGGACGAAAAGTCGTCGCCGCCTTTGCATTCCAGCCCCGCGGTGTCACCGCTGGCGTCGAAGGCCGACGTGCCGTGCCGCTGCGCCCGGCTCAGCGCCGTGCGAATCGGGGCGAGGTCGGTGGCGGTGAAGAGTTTCTCGCAACCCCAGCCGATCGACAGGCTCCAGGCCGCACCGGGGAACTGCCGGTCCGCCTCGGTGAACAGCCGGCTCAGTTTCTCGAACGTTCCGCCGCCCTCGACCGTCGGGCGGGCGTTGACCACCACTAGTCGGGCCTCGGGAGCGATGGCGTGCGCCACCTGCAGATCCATCGCCGTCTCGCCGTGCACCTGGTCGGGCTGGCCGCCGACCACCACGGGGGTGAACCGCGGCAGCCCGGAGAGGTCGGCGAAGTCGTCGAGGTCGGCCTGGTCGTAGCCGTCGAACGCGAAGAACACGATGGTCGCGCCCTTACCGGTGTGCCCGGCCGCCGCCAGCGGTGTCGCGTTGTAGGTGGTCAGCAGGGCCTGCGGGGTCAGGCCGTGGGGCGGCACATCGAGGGGAATCGGCGGGCGCGCCATCCGGTGCGGGGCGTAGCTCAGGATCCGTCCGACCGCACGGACGTCGCCCCCGAGGTCGGGCGGCACAGCCGGTTGCCGTGCCGATGCGTAGAACACCTGATTGCGGCGACCGCGATAGTCGTGGATGGGCACGTCGAACGCCTGGGCCAGGTCCCGGGCCGCCCCGTGCACGATCGCCCAGTCGTCGCCCGGTCGCCACCGCACACCGAGGTGGCGGCCCCGGGCCCAGCTGGACAGGGAACCGGTTCGATCCGGTTGCGCCAGCGACACGGTCAGCTGCGCATCGCCGGCTTCCGAGGGGCCGAGATCACGCGAAGCGCCCAACAGGGACGCGAGGGGACCGGCGATCACGGGTGCGCGGTACGCAGACCCGTACGGCGGCAGTGCTGAAGCCGCGACCAGTACCCCGACTGCCACCGCAAGTACCCCGACCGGCCGATAACGAATCGTCATCGTCCGATCACGGTACCGGCGCCGGATCAGGCGGTGCGGCGAATGCCCCGCTTGAGAAGGAGCTCGCGCTCGGACTCGGACAGGCCGCCCCAGATTCCGTACGGCTCGCCGACGGCCAGTGCGTGCGAACGGCATTGGGCGATCACCGGGCAGCTCCGGCACATTTCCTTGGCGCGCATCTCACGCTGGGCGCGGGCGCGGCCGCGTTCACCGTCGGGGTGGAAGAACATCGCGGAGTCGACCCCGCGGCACAGACCCTGCATCTGCCAATCCCAGATATCGGCGTTTGGTCCCGGGAGTTCCTGCGGCTGGGGCATGGGACGTTCCTTCCTGGATTGCCCTCTGTGGCCACGCTTTTCGCGTGCAGAGGCTGGAAACGGTCCGAGCGCTGTCGCCGATGACTACTCGTGCCCTCAACGTAGGTGCAGCTACGAAAGCCCGTCAATACCGGACATATGTGCCGAATGTCCTATCGGCAGCTCGAGAATTTACGTCACGTTCATCGTTTTCCGGGTTTCGTAACCCGGTCGGTGGTAACCGGGCGGCGGCGATCTTGAATCGTTCCTGTTCGGCCCGAAAAGTGTCCGGCAGTGCATTTCTGCTGCCACACCGGGAGTTGACACGGTCGTAACATCGCGACGACAAACTGTTAACCGTGTCCGAACTGCTTGTCGCCGCGTTCGGCGACGCACCGTCGCTGTGGCCGTTGCCCGCCGCCCGGACCGACGAGCAGCGGTGGCTGCGCGCGGTGGCCGCCGGCGGCCAGGGCCGCTACGCCACGGCCTTCGCCGAGCTGGCCGAGCTGCGTCGGACGGCCGGCGCCGCGCTGGTGTCCCTGTCGCACAGTACCCACGCATCGCTGTTGCGGCAGCTCGGCTGGCACGACCGGGCCCGGGGCTGGGACGGCCGCGGTCTGGCCGGTGCCGGAACCGACCCGCAGGCCCGGGCCGACGCGCTGGTCGGACTGGCCGCCGACGCGCTGGGCGTCGGCCGGCTCGCCACCTCGGCCGCCCTGCTGGTCGCCGCCGAAGGGGTGACGGGTCCACCCCGGTTGGGCGTCCGGTTCGCGTGGGTCAGCGCCGAGCTGGCCATGGCGAGCGGCGACGGTGCGACGGCCGTCACGCACGCGCGGCGCGGGGTCGAACTGGCCGAACCGCTGGCCTCGGTCCGGCATCGGACGAAGAGCGACGTGGTGCTGGCCGCGGCGCTGTGCTGCGCGGGCCGGCTCGACGAATCGCGGACGCTGGCCGACGGGTTGTTGGACCGGACCGCCGCGCACGGCCTGATCCCGCTGCGCTGGGCGGTGGCCAGCCTGCTGGCGAGCATCGGCAGCACCGCCCACGACCGGGCCCATATAGAGGTGGTCCGCGACGAGGCGGCGGCCCTCGTCGAACATCGGGGCGGACACTGGCAGCGCGGCTGACGGCTGGTCCGGCCTTGGGTCGTTATTGTTTAGCTGAGCCCCACCGCCGGGATGTGTCCGGTACGTAACGTTGGAGATATCGCCGCCGATGACAATTCCAGGAGAACGTCTCGACGTCGTCGTTGCTGAAGCGGTGGCCGGCGATCGTAACGCGCTCCGCGAAGTGTTGGAGACCATCCGTCCGATCGTGGTCCGGTACTGCCGGGCCCGCGTCGGAACCACGGAGCGAAGTGGTCTTTCAGCTGACGACGTGGCTCAGGAGGTTTGCTTGGCCGCCATGATGGCGCTGCCGCGGTACCGGGATCAGGGACGTCCGTTCCTTGCTTTCGTGTACGGCATTGCGGCGCACAAGGTTGCTGACGCGCACCGTGCCGCCGCCCGGAACCGGGCCGAGCCCACGGAGGTCGTGCCAGAGCGGCTCGATGTCGCGGCTGGTCCCGAACAGCTCGCCATCAACGCCGATTCCGCCGCCCGGATGGACGCGTTGCTCGCGGTGCTCCCGGAGAAGCAGCGGGAGATCCTGGTGCTGCGCGTGGTCGTCGGACTGTCGGCCGAGGAGACGGCCGACGCCGTCGGCAGCACTCCGGGCGCCGTGCGCGTCGCCCAGCACCGTGCGCTGGCGCGGCTGAAAACCGAGGTCTCGGCGACGGGATACGACCGTGGCTGATTTCGAGTCGCTGGAAGCGATCGCGCAGTCGGATGCGCTGCTGGACGCCATCGCCGGCGAGCGCCGGTTCACCCCCGGCGATTCCGATGAGCAGGCCCTGGCGGCGCTGCTCGAGGGTTGGCGCGACGGGGTCCGCCGGCCGCCGATCGACCACATCCTGTCCGAGGACGAGGCCACGACCGCCCTGCAGCGCGGCCGCGTCCAGGGCCCGGAGACTTCGCGTCGGGCGGACAAGTCGGCCCGGCGCGGGCTGACCTTGGTCGCATCGACCGCCGCCGCGGTGCTGGCGATCGGCGGGTTCGGCGCGGTGGTCGCCGGGTCGGGCCCGGGCGATTCGCTGTACGGGCTCAAGACCGCCCTGTTCGGCGAGAAGACCTCCGTGCGCGACGATAAGGTGGCGCTGGCCGCCCAGACGGAGATGGCTCAGGTCAAGCAGCTCATCGACAACGGCGACTGGGATCAGGCGCAGCAGAAGCTGGCAGCCGTCAGCACCCAGGTGCAGAGCGTCGACGACGTCGGCACCAAGACCGATCTCATCCAGCAGTGGAACGAGCTGAGCGTCAAGGTCGGCACGCGCGACGCGGCCGCGACCCTGCCGTCGGCGGCGCCCGGCGAACCGGCCGCGCCGCCGCCGCCCGGGGTGACGTTGATGGAGTTGCCGGCCGTCACGACGACGACCGAGACGACCACGTCACCGGCGACCACGACGTCGACGGACGGCACGTCTGTGACCAGCACCTCTCCGACGACGTCCGGCGAGCCGACCACGACCACCTCGGGGGAGCCGACCACGACGACCTCCGGAGAGTCGGCCACCAGCACCACTCCGTCCGCGGCCACCAGCACCACCTCGTCCGCCGCGGCGGCGGCCACCACCTCGGCCGCCCCGACGACGACCGCGGCTGCGACCACGACGACTACTGCGGCGGCTCCGACGACCACCACCTCGGCGGCTCCGAGTACCACGGCCTCGACGAAGGTGGAGACCACCGCGTCCACAACGTCATCGCAACCCGCGGCTGCCGCCACCTCGCTGGCAACCACCGCGACGACCACCGTGGCGCCGACCACGACGACCACCACAACCGTGGCGCCGACGACCGCCGCGACCACGACAGCAGCGCCGACGACGACAACGGTGCCAGGAGCGGCGGGCGTCAGCCCTTAGCGATACCCGTCGCTCTCCGAGGCGGCCTCGTTGAGGGATGCATCGGCGTAGCCGCGGCAGTAATCCCAGGTCACGTAGGCATCAGGCTCGGGATCGTAGGCCGGCTCATGGGGCCGAACGGTGCCGTCGACGAGCAGTTGCAGCAGGTTGGCCCGCAGCATGTCCCAGTCGTGATAATGGTCCTGCTGGCATTCGTCACAGCAGACCACCAGGCCGCGAATTCCCTTGTGCGCCAACAAAGCCTCATAAACGGCCAGGTCAGCCAGATCGGCCTCGACGGCGGCGCGCTCCTGCGGGTCCAGCGGCTGCCCAGGCTCGATCGCGTCGAGAGCCGAGGTCGGGTCGCAGGGGTCGTCGGCGAACGGGTCTGGTGGCAAACCCGGCGGCAGGTGGTCGCGCACGGTTCCACACTACGCAGCGCGATTGTGTTCGCGCCAGCGGACGCACCCCGTCACGGAGCCGATAGGATTAGCCATCCCTTATCGACGGAGGTCAACCATGGAGGCGCGAATGTCCGGCCTGCTCGACGACACCGTGCCGACAGGTGGGGACGATCCGCACAAGATCGCGATGCTCGGGCTGACGTTCGACGACGTCCTGCTGCTGCCGGCCGCCTCCGACATCATCCCGGCCACCGCCGACACGTCGAGCCAGCTGACCCGCCGGATCCGGCTCAAGGTGCCGCTGGTCAGCTCGGCGATGGACACCGTCACCGAGGCCCGGATGGCCATCGCGATGGCCCGCGCCGGCGGCATGGGCGTGCTGCACCGCAACCTGCCCGTCGCCGAACAGGCCGGCCAGGTCGAGACCGTCAAGCGGTCCGAGGCGGGCATGGTCACCGACCCCGTCACCTGCTCACCGGACAACACCCTGGCCGAGGTCGACGCGATGTGCGCCCGGTTCCGGATCTCCGGTCTGCCCGTCGTGGGAACGGGCGGCGAGCTCGTTGGCATCATCACCAACCGCGACATGCGGTTCGAGGTCGATCAGAACAAGCCGGTCGCCGAGGTCATGACCAAGGCCCCGCTGATCACCGCGCGTGAGGGCGTCTCCGCCGACGCGGCCCTGGGACTGCTGCGCCGCCACAAGATCGAAAAGCTGCCGATCGTCGACGGCAACGGCAAGCTCACCGGGCTGATCACCGTCAAGGACTTCGTCAAGACCGAACAGCATCCCGATGCCACCAAGGACAGCGACGGCCGACTGCTCGTCGGCGCGGCCGTCGGCGTCGGCGACGACTCGTGGGTACGGGCCATGGCGCTCGTCGACGCCGGGGTGGACGTGCTGATCGTCGACACCGCGCACGCGCACCACCGACGCGTCCTGGACATGGTCGGCAAACTCAAGGCCGAGGTCGGCGAGCGCGTCGACGTGGTTGGCGGCAACGTCGCCACCCGTGCCGCGGCCGCCGCCCTCGTCGATGCCGGCGCGGACGCGGTCAAGGTCGGTGTCGGCCCGGGTTCCATCTGCACCACCCGCGTCGTCGCCGGCGTCGGGGCGCCCCAGATCACCGCCATCCTCGAGGCCGTCGCGGCCTGCGCGCCCGCGGGCGTGCCGGTGATCGCCGACGGTGGCCTGCAGTACTCGGGTGATATCGCCAAGGCCCTGGCGGCCGGTGCGTCCACGGCGATGCTCGGCTCGCTGCTGGCCGGCACCGCCGAGGCGCCGGGCGATCTGATCTTCGTCAACGGCAAGCAGTTCAAGAGCTATCGCGGCATGGGGTCCCTGGGGGCCATGCAGGGGCGCGGAGAGGGCAAGCCGCGCGGGTCCTACTCCAAGGACCGGTACTTCCAGGACGACGTGCTCTCCGAGGACAAGCTGGTGCCCGAGGGCATCGAGGGCCGGGTGCCGTTCCGCGGCCCGCTGTCCACGGTCATCCATCAGCTCACCGGCGGCCTGCGGGCGGCCATGGGCTACACCGGCTCACCGACCATCGAACATCTGCAGCACGCCCAGTTCGTCCGCGTCACCGCTGCGGGGCTGAAGGAGAGCCACCCGCACGACATCACGATGACGGTCGAAGCACCGAATTACTACTCGCGCTAGGGGGATCGATTCATGCGCGACATGGTTGAGATCGGCATGGGCCGGACCGCCCGCCGCACGTACGAACTCGATGACATCGCGATCGTGCCGTCACGGCGGACCCGGTCGAGCAAGGATGTGTCGACGGCCTGGCAGCTGGACGCCTACCGGTTCGACATCCCGGTGATCAGCCACCCCACCGACGCCGTGGTGTCGGTGGAATCCGCCATCGAGCTGGGCCGCCTCGGCGGTCTCGGGGTGCTCAACGGTGAGGGGCTGATCGGTCGGCACGCCGATGTAGGGGCGAGGTTGGTCGAGATCGTCGAAATCGCCGCCAAGGAGCCGGACCCGTCCGCGGCCATCCGGTTCCTGCAGCAGCTGCACGCGGCGCCACTGGATCTGGATCTGTTGGGCGCGGCCGTATCTCGCATTAGGGAGGCCGGCGTCACCACCGCGGTGCGGGTCAGTCCGCAGAGCGTCCAGGCGCTGACGCCCACCCTGGTGGCTGCGGGTATCGACCTGCTGGTCATCCAGGGCACCATCATCTCCGCCGAACGGGTCGCCCAGGATGGCGAGCCGCTCAATCTCAAGACGTTCATCTCCGAACTGGATGTTCCCGTGGTGGCCGGCGGCGTGCTGGACCACCGGACCGCGCTGCACCTGATGCGCACCGGCGCTGCCGGCGTCATCGTCGGCTACGGCTCGACGGCCGGGGTGACCACCAGTGACGAGGTGCTGGGCATCAGCGTGCCGATGGCCACGGCCATCGCCGACGCGGCCGCGGCGCGTCGCGAGTACCTCGACGAGACCGGCGGGCGGTACGTGCACGTGCTGGCCGACGGCGATATCCACACCTCCGGTGATCTGGCGAAGGCCATCGCGTGCGGCGCCGATGCCGTGGTCCTGGGGCCCCCGCTGGCGGTGGCCGCCGAGGCGCCCGGGGAGGGCTGGTTCTGGCCGTCGGCGGCGGCGCACCCGTCGTTGCCGCGCGGAGCGCTGCTGGATGTCGCGGCCGGGGAGCGCCCGACGCTGGATCAGGTGCTCAACGGCCCGTCCGACGACCCGTTCGGGTCACTGAATCTGGTGGGCGGGGTGCGCCGGTCGATGGCGAAGGCCGGCTATTGCGATCTGAAGGAATTCCAGAAGGTCGGTCTGTCCGTCGGGAGCTAATTTTTCCCCGCGAGCAGACACAGAATCGCTTGATCGGGCCGGATTCAAGCGATTCTGTGTCTGCTCGGCAGGTCGAAGAGGTGGGTTCGGATGCGTTCGGCAAGCCGGTCCGGGTGCTGACGAACGTCGCTGACCACGATCGGTATCACTATCCATCCGAGCTCCTGAAGAGCGGCCAATCGCTTTCTGTCCCTGAGCATTTCGGCGGATCCCGAGTGCCGTTCGATGCTCTCGTATTCGGCGATCACCATCGCGTCCGGCCAGGCGAAGTCGGCGCGGTAGAGGTTTCCGTCACTGCCGCGGATCTCCCACTGGAGCTCGGGTATCGGCAGGCCACGGTCGATCATGAGCAGCCGGGCTTCGCTCTCCATCGCGGATTCCGCTCGGCCGTCGGCATGCGCGAGGAGTTCACGTACGGCGACGATCCCGCGGCGGCCGCGTTGGGCCTGGACAGCGTCCGCCAGCTCCGCAGCTGTGCAAGCAGACGAGCGGAGGGCCGCGTCGAGCACCGCCAGGATTCGCGGACGCGAGAGTTGACGTGCGACTTCTACGGTGGTCCACGCCGGGGCAGTGGCAAGACATCCTGCGATTCGGCGCAGCGGTGCACCCGTGCGCTGGTGCACCATGAGGCCGACGGCGGGACGCATCCGGGTGCCGGGATCCAGGATATGAATCGCGGTCGTGTTTTCCAGGTCGAACCCGTACAGCGCAGCGGCGGTGCCGAGGCAGACGACGGGCTCCTCGGCCATCAGAAAGCGCAATGCGCGCAGCCGGTCGCGGATGCTCGTCCCCGGTAGTCCGTACACCCCGTACCACAGCCGCACCAGATGGCCGGCGCGGACGTTGGCGTCGAGCTGACTGCGAGTCATCAACGTCAGCAGTTGCCGGGTGGTGGCGACACCTCCGAAGGCGTCGAGCACGGTATGCATCGCGGAGGTCATGAGTCGGCATCCTGCGACACCAGGCAGTGAGAGGGTATTCACCCTCGGTCACTCCCTCGCGAGCAGACACAGAATCGCCTGATCAGGCCACATTCAGCCGATTCTGTGTCTGCTCGCGGTGAGAAAGGGGCCATACTGACCGGATGCAGCCGGATTATGACGTTCTGGTCATCGGGTCGGGGTTCGGAGGCAGCGTCACCGCGCTGCGGCTCACGGAGAAGGGCTATCGGGTCGGTGTACTGGAAGCCGGCCGGCGGTTCACCGACGCGGAGTTCGCCAACACCTCCTGGGATCTGCGCAAGTTCCTGTGGGCACCGCAGCTCGGCTGCTACGGCATCCAGCGGATCCATCTGCTGCGCAACGCGATGATCCTGGCCGGCGCCGGCGTGGGCGGCGGATCGCTGAACTACGCCAACACCCTCTATGTACCGCCGGACCCGTTCTTCAACGATCGGCAGTGGGCGCACATCACCGACTGGCGCGCCGAGCTGATGCCGCACTACGAGCAGGCCAAGCGGATGCTCGGCGTCGTCATCAACCCGACCTTCACCGACGCCGACCGGATCATGAAGGAGGTCGCCGACGACATGGGCGTCGGGGACACCTTCGTGCCGACGCCGGTCGGGGTGTTCTTCGGGCCCGACGGCGCCAAGGCGCCCGGTCAGCGGGTGCCCGATCCGTACTTCGGTGGCGCGGGGCCGGAACGCACCGGCTGTATCGAGTGCGGCGAGTGCATGACGGGCTGCCGGCACGGCGCCAAGAACACGTTGGTCAAGAACTACCTCGGACTCGCGGAATCCGCTGGGGCGCAGGTGCATCCGATGACCACCGTCACCGGGTTCGCGCAGCGCACCGACGGGCTGTGGGAGGTACATACCGCACGCACCGGCCGCAAGCTGCGCCGTGGCCGCCGGACCTTCACCGCGACACATCTGGTGCTGGCGGCGGGCACGTTCAACACCCAGAAGCTGCTGTTCAAGATGCGTGACGGCGGGCAGCTGCCGCGGCTGTCCGACAAGCTGGGTGTGTTGACCCGCACCAACTCGGAGTCGATCGTGGGCGCCGGCCGCCTGGCGGCGCGCCCGGATCTGGATCTCACCCACGGCGTCGCCATCACGTCGTCGATCCACCCCACCGCCGACACCCACGTGGAACCGGTGCGTTACGGCAAGGGCTCCAACGCGATGGGGCTGCTGCAGACGCTGATGACCGACGGGGACGGTCCGCTGGGTACCGACACGCCGCGCTGGCGTCAGCTGCTGGACCAGGCCGGCGCGGACCCGAGGAACATGCTGCGGATGCTCAACCCGAAGCAGTGGAGCGAGCGCACCATGATCGCGCTGGTGATGCAGCACCTGGACAACTCGATCACCACCTATACGAAGAAGGACCGCTTCGGGGTGCGCCGCATGACCAGCAAGCAGGGCCACGGCGAGCCGAACCCGACGTGGATCCCGGCCGGCAACGAGGTCACCCGGCGCGTCGCCGCCAAGATCGACGGTGTCGCCGGCGGCACCTGGGGCGAGCTGTTCAACATCCCGCTGACCGCGCACTTCCTCGGCGGTGCGGCGATCAGCGACAGCCCGGACAACGGCGTGATCGATCCGTACCAGCGGGTGTTCAACTATCCGACCCTGCACGTGATGGATGGGGCCGCCGTATCGGCGAATCTCGGTGTCAATCCATCCCTTTCGATCACCGCGCAGGCCGAACGCGCGGCCTCGCTGTGGCCGAACAAGGACGAAGCCGATCCGCGGCCCGCGCAGGGCGAGGCGTACCGGCGACTGGATCCCGTCGCGCCGAACCGGCCCGTGGTTCCTGCCGAGGCGCCGGGGGCGCTCCGGCGAATCCCGATCGAGCCGGTCAACACCTCCGGAACCTGAGTGCGATTGCGCTGCTGAGTGATTCGGCTCAACCGAGCGGTTCGCCCGATCGCGAGTCGCGCTGACTGTCGGAAAACCTGGACGTTCCCTGGACAGCGCTGCTCGATGGTGGATAATGTCTCTGCCCATGTCCGGCCGTGTATCCGGACCCTGCCCGAAAGGTCGGTTCGATGACTTATCCGCCACCGCCCGGACCGTATGAGCCGCCCCCCATCGAGAACGGCCCGGAGGGTCAGGGCCAGGGTCAGCCCCCGGGATACGGGCCACCGGCCTACGGTCCTCCCGGCTACGGTCCGCCGCCCGGCGGCCCGGCTCCGGACAACTATCTGGTGTGGTCGATCCTGTGCACCGTGTTGTGCTGCCTGCCGCTGGGAATCGTGGCAATCATCAACTCCAGCAAGGTCAATGGCCTGTGGGCGTCCGGGCAGTTCGCCGCGGCGCAGAAGGCCTCCGCGGACGCGAAGAAGTTCGCCATGTGGGGCGCGATCATCGGCGCCATCGTGGGCGTGATCTACCTGATCGTGACGGTGGCCACCGGGATGTCGGCCTACAGCTGATCGTGCACCGGTTGGCGCAGCCGTTGGGCGTGGCCGCACTGGCAGCGGGCGCGTGCGGCGTGATCTGGCTGGCCGATCCGACCACGCCGGGCGGGTGGCTGCCGGTGTGTCCCACCAAGGCGCTGTTCGGTGTCGACTGTCCGGGCTGTGGCAGTCTGCGGATGCTGTATTCGCTGATGCACGGGGATCTGGCGGCCGCACTGCGGTACAACGCCCTCGGTCTGGTCGCCGTGGTGTTGCTCGTCATCGCGTTCGCGACCTGGACCTACGGCCGGGTCACGGGGCGGACCATCCGGGGCTGGCAGCACTGGCGGTGGTCGCCGCTGGTGGCGCTGGCCGCCACCGTCGTCTGGTTCGTGGTGCGCAACTTGGACTTCGGGCCGTTCCCGGCCCTCTATGTGTAGAGCTACGTGTAGAGATACGTCCGCAGATGATCCAGTGAGCCACGCCGAAATGCTTGCATCGCAGGAACTTTTATCGCCAGGCCGTCGGCGCCGTGGTACATGCCGGGCACGGTGACCAGTTCGCACGGCACTCCGGCGGCCTGGAGACGCTGCGCGTAGTCCACCGATTCGTCGTACAACAGGTCCAGGTCACCCCACCCCGATCCAGGCCGGGGCCAGGCCCGCGAGGTTCTCGCGCCGGGCGGCCGCGGCGTACTCGGGGGCGTCGGACTCCCGCGGTTCGCGGCCCAGGTAGCTGGTCCAGCCGAATCGGTTGGACGCCGGTGTCCACATGAATCGGCCGCGGACGCCGTGATCGCGCAATGCGGAGCGGTCGTCGAGCATCGGATACACCATCACCTGCGCCCGCAGCGTGATGCCCTCGTCGTGCGCGCGCTGGGCCACCGCGGCCGTCAGGCCACCCCCGGCGCTGGATCCGGTGACCGCGATCCGGTCCGGGTCGATGCCGAGCTCGTCGGCGGCGTCCCGCATCCAGTGCAGCGCCGCCATGCAGTCGTCCAGGGCGGCCGGATACCGATGTTCGGGCGCCAGTCGGTAATCGGGGGAGACCACCACGGCGTCGAGCTCGCGTGCCACCTGCCCGCTGCCGACGGCCTCGGTCTGGGGTGAGCCCATGATCATTCCGCCGCCGTGGATGTAGAGGACACCCGGACGCGGGGCCGTACCACCATTTGGCCTGGTGACGGTGACCGGAACGGCGGTGGGCCCCACGCGCTGTTCGGTCACGGTGACACCGCGTCCCGACGGCGTCCTGACCCGCCCATAGATCAGCCGGGCCCGGGGCAGGGACCGGGCGGTGGTGTCGCTGGCCAGGAACGGCAGCAGTGGGCTCCGAAGTTCCCGTGGCACCCGGGCCAGGTCGTGTCGAACGGCCAGGTAACGGCGGCCGACCAACGCGGCGGCGCCCAGCGCGGCCACGGCGAGGACTCTTCGCATCGCGGCCCACGGTACCGCCGCCCGTAGACTCATCGCCGTGGAAAGCCAATCTCAGCGTCCGGTGCTCGTGATCGACTTCGGGGCGCAGTACGCGCAGCTCATCGCGCGTCGGGTGCGGGAGGCCCGGGTGTATTCCGAGGTCATTCCGCACACCGCCACGGTCGAGCAGATCAAGGCCCGCGATCCGCAGGCGGTGGTGCTCTCCGGCGGGCCCGCCAGCGTGTACGCCGACGGCGCCCCGCAGCTCGACCCGGCGCTGTTCGACCTCGGAGTTCCGGTGTTCGGCATCTGTTATGGCTTCCAGGCGATGGCCCAGGCGCTCGGTGGCACCGTGGCGCACACGGGCACCAGCGAGTACGGTCGGACCGAGCTGAAAGTTGTTGGCGGCGAGATTCATTCGGGGCTGCCGGACACGCAGCCGGTGTGGATGAGCCACGGCGACGCCGTCACCGTCGCCCCCGCCGGGTTCGAGGTCGCGGGTACCAGCGCCGGTGCGCCGGTAGCTGCGTTCGAGGACCGGTCCCGCCGGCTGGCCGGCGTGCAATACCACCCGGAGGTCATGCACTCACCGCACGGGCAGCAGGTGCTCAGCAGGTTCCTGCACGAGTTTGCCGGCATCGGCGCCACCTGGACACCGGCCAACATCGCCGATTCGCTGGTGGCCCGGGTGCGCGAACAGATCGGCGACGGCCGTGCCATCTGCGGGTTGTCCGGCGGCGTGGATTCCGCGGTGGCCGCCGCACTGGTGCAGCGCGCCATCGGCGACCGGCTGACGTGCGTGTTCGTCGACCACGGTCTGCTGCGCGCCGGGGAACGTGAGCAGGTGGAGCGCGACTTCGTGGCAGCCACCGGCGCCCGGCTGGTCACCGTCGACGTGTCCGAGCGATTCCTGGATGCGCTGGCCGGTGTCACCAACCCCGAGGGCAAGCGCAAGATCATCGGCCGGGAGTTCATCCGGGCCTTCGAGGGCGCGGTGCGCGACGCTCTGGGGTCCAATGAGGCGGAGATCGAATTCCTGGTGCAGGGCACGCTGTATCCCGACGTGGTGGAGTCCGGTGGCGGAGCCGGTGCGGCCAACATCAAGAGTCACCACAACGTGGGCGGCCTGCCCGACGACCTGAAGTTCACCCTCGTCGAACCGCTGCGACTGCTGTTCAAGGACGAGGTCCGTGCCGTCGGTCGCGAACTCGGCCTGCCGGAGGAAATCGTTGCGCGCCAACCGTTCCCGGGCCCCGGGCTGGGCATCCGGATCATCGGCGAGGTCACCGAGGACCGGTTGGACACCCTGCGCCGCGCCGATGCCATCGCGCGCGAGGAACTGACGTCGGCAGGTCTGGACCACCAGATCTGGCAGTGCCCGGTGGTGCTGCTGGCCGACGTCCGGTCGGTGGGCGTGCAGGGTGACGGCCGGACCTACGGCCACCCCATCGTGCTGCGTCCGGTGTCCAGTGAGGACGCCATGACCGCCGACTGGACACGCATTCCCTACGACGTGCTGGAACGGATTTCCACGCGCATCACCAATGAGGTGCCAGAGGTCAACCGGGTGGTGCTCGACGTGACGAGCAAGCCGCCGGGCACCATCGAGTGGGAGTGACCCGGCTGCGCGTCGGGTTGATGGTGGCACTGACGTTCGCCACCGGAATGCTCGATGCGGTCGGCTATCTGGGCCTGGATCGGGTCTTCGCCGGGAACATGACCGGCAACGTGGTGATCCTCGGTATGGGCCTGGCCGGCGCCGACGGCCTGCCGGTGGTCGGACCGCTGGCGGCCCTGGGCGGCTACGTGTGCGGAGCGGCGGTCGTGGGCCGTTTGCTGGCCCGTCGACCGAACGCCTGGAACGCTGCCGTCACAGCGGTTTTCACGGTCAACGCCGTGGCGCTCGTCGCCGCCGGCAGCGTCCTGTCCGTCGGCCATGTCACCGGTTCGTCGATCCCGGGAGTGCTGATCGCCGCGACACTGGCGGTGCTGATGGGCGCGCAGGCGTCGGCGGCCCGCGCGCTGGCCGTGCCGGACATGACGACAGTGGTGGTGACCTCGACGTTGACGGCCTATGCGGGCGAGACCCTGTTCGCACCGGGCTTCGGCTGGTTCCGGCACCGCCGGTTCTGGGCCATCGCCGCAATCTTCGCCGGGGCGCTCTGCGGTGCGCTGATCCTGGAGCGGGTGCACATCGCCGGCCCGTTGTTCGTGGCCGCGGGGATCAGTGCGGTGGTGGCGGTCGCCGGGCATTTCGCCTGGGAGCGGGCAGAGTCGGCGTAGCCTGAAGGAACCCGACTCACCGGCGAGGGGAGACGCCATGTTGACCCAGTGGATCGAGAATTGTGCCGTCCAGCGCATCGGACTGCGCGACGG